>Ga0207708_10000044_pt1 | contig 120765 bp, 94 predicted proteins | sample KBSK5101metaG_FD_184340 | JGI IMG/M metagenome (GOLD analysis project Ga0207708, IMG submission 184340) | Corn, switchgrass and miscanthus rhizosphere microbial communities from Kellogg Biological Station, Michigan, USA - KBS K5-10-1 metaG... | ecosystem: Host-associated > Plants > Roots >...
CAGCCTCGCCTTGAACGACGCGTCACCCCACGCGGTCACCATCGCGAGCGTACGAAGATCGAAACCGAGCCCAGCCGCCGACTCCGCTGCCATGACACCCTCCCGAGTAAAGGCATTAGTGCACCAGCTTGAACGTCTATGTGAGCCTTGTGAACGTATAAGTGCCGTCCTGCAGCCGCAACTCGGCCAGCGATGGGTGCGCGGCGAGCTATCTCCGACAGCCGTCGCAGAGGTTCGAACGGATCCAACCGGCCGCCGCGTCCACCGGGAGCCGTCCGGACATCAGCTCGCGGGCGAACTCGACGGCCAGCAGGCTCAACCGCCCGTCGGCACTGGTGCGGGCATCGCGCCGGAGATGTTCCGACACCCAGACGGTCAGTGCCGGGCCGAGAACGGTCACCGATCGGGCGACGCCCACGAAATGCCGCGCCTGGGACCGGGAACCGTCGCTGAGTTCGGGACGGAAACCCGTGCCTGCGATCTTCGTCCGGCCGCCATGCGCGAGGTCGACCAGGGCCAGCGGGCCGCGCCGCACCCCCGCCACCTCCTTGCCGAGCGCGACCAGGAACCGCCGGGCATCGTCCGGTACGAGCCGGCCGACGCGTTCGGCGGTCAGCGCCAGCCGCGCGCAGGCGCTCGGTTCCGACGGGGACTTCTCGACGGGTTCCACCTTCGGCCAGGCACCTTTCGCTCGCACGACGATCGTCTCAGTTGATCACACCACCATCGTCGGGGTCGCAATATGCCGCGCCAGCACGAGCTGGCGGCGCGGCCGCCCAGGCCGAACCTCGGCACGCCTACCCGGCAGCCGCTGGTGAAGCGGACGCTGCGGCAGGTCCGGGCTCGAAGGCCTGCCCGTCAGGACCCGCTCGCTCTGGCGGTGCGGCCAACGTCTGCTGCAGCTCGCGAATACGCCGCAGCCGCTGCTCGAGATCGGCGGTCACCTGGCCCGGATCCGTGCAGCCGGCGATCCTTGCCGATGCTGCGGCGCGCAGTTCCCGCAACAGCAAGCACTGCACAGCTTGTCTGGGCTCGTGCATGCCGCACCCCTGGTCAGCAGCCGGAATACGCCAGCGCGGCCCACAGCGCCGGCCGCATCAGGTCAAGAGATTCCATCGTGCGCCGGTGAACGTCCGGCAACACGGTGGGCAGCTCGCGATCGGGATCGAGCAGCCACTGCTGCACGGCGGTCACCGCTGCCATCGGCGGCAGCCGATGATCGAGGAGGATCAGGTGGGTCATGAACAGGGTGAGTGCGGCGAACGAGGCCGGAACCGGCCACTGCCAGCCGATGATGCCTGAGAAGCCTGCCCGGAGTAGCGCCTCGGCCGTGGAGCCGAACCCTTCGCTGCCATGCTCGGTGAGGATGACCAGCCCGCTACCACCCGTCTCGGTCAGGTCGAGCACATCCTCGCCTGCGAGCTGGAGTTTCGTGCCGCGCAAACCGCATCCGAGGTGGACGAGCGAGGCGCTGCGCAGGTGGACGAGCACGTCCTCCCGAGATCCTGAGCCGTCCGCCGGGTCCGATGCAGCTCCGATGCACACCGATCGCGAGTACAGCAGTTGCCGGAGCATCTGTACGTCGGCCAGCTCGGCAGCCCGGTCGCCGCGCGGATCTACCACGAACAACGGCGCTTTCTCTACAGGCACCACCGCCCGGTCGGCCAGGTCGAGCAGTTGGCTACCCGACGACACGTGGGCGAGGCTGACATCGTGCACGAGGCGGCGACCGTCGCCGAGGCGTACTGCCGGCAGCGCGATCCGTCGCAGGTCGCCGGTTGCCGCTATCAGCAGGCCGCCGGTCCAGCGATCCATGATCGCCGACCAGCCCGGATCGTCCGAGGTCAGCGGGTCGGTCACCGGCACGTTCGCGAGCACGCCGAGACTGTCTGTCGAGGGGTCGAGGCAGAGCACCCCGGCGGTCCGTCCCTCATCGTCGGTGGGGTGGAGGTAGATCAGGGCAGCTGCACCGACCTTGCGCACCGCAGCGGCCACCTCGGACCACGCCGGCACTTCGGGCGGAGGAACGGCCCGGGGCCAAATGCCGAGGATGGCCGCACATACATCGTCGACGAGCCGGCCGGTAGCTGGTTCAGGTCGTCCGGCGCCGGCCGCCACGATCTCCAGGGCGGTATAGGCCTCCGGTCCCCTGTGGTCTGCAAGCATCCACCCCGCGAACCGCGCGGCGCTGAGCGGACTCAGGCCGGCGCCGCGCAGTGCCTCCAGGCCCGCGTAGCGGCTCCGGTCGGCATCCGTCGAGGCACCGCATCTGCGGTATGCCTGCGCCAGCCGCCACCAGGTTCGAGTCCGCAGGCTCTCGCTCGAGTCCCCGAGGCCGGCCGCCGAACGGGAGAGCAGCCGGATCGCGGCAGTCAGATCGTCCCGATCCGGCGCCGGCGCACGGGTCGCCAGGTCCAGGTAGCCAGCGCCCACGACGGCAGCGACCTGCGGGAGCCGCGTGGCCTCGGCGAGGGTGTCGACCGCCGCGCGCAACGCCTCGATGTCGTCGCGGAGCAGGGCATCGAGCAGCAGGGACAGGCCGTCCGGGTCTGCACCGGTAGCGACCACCTCGCCCGTCCGGACGGCTGCCGCGAGCCGAACATGCCCGACGGCGGTACCCAGCACCTCACGCCAGGGGTGATCTGCGGGTACGGCGGCGACAGCGGTGGCGAGCCGGGTCGGATCGAGTTCGGCGGCGTCGGTCAACGCGACCACCGCCCGGCACAGCTCCCCCAACGCGCTCACGGTGCCCGTGCCCGATGCGATGTCCGCCGCGTAGGCACTGAGCGGGCCCGCGATCCCTTCGATCGGCCCGGACAGAGGTCGGGCCCGGTTCAGCAGGGCACCCACCGCCTCGACCACGACGGCGGCGGCCGGATGTGTCACCGGAATGCGCGCCGCAGCGGCGAGCAGCAGTTCCGCGACCGTGCGGTAGCCGCCGCCTGCCAGGTCGTCGACCCAACCGTTGCCATCCCGATGTTCCCGCAGGCAAAGCCCGACGGCTGACAGCAGGCGATCAAGGCCTGCCTCCACGGGGTCGCCGTCCTCCGGCGCCTCGACCGCGCTGGTCGCCGCGCCCACGAAGGCATCCAGAGCGCCCACCGTCAGCTGCCCAGGTCCGGCTGACAGCAACGCCCGCGCCTGCTCCCAGACCGGGTGCTCCCCGTTGCCGACCAGGCCAGCCAGCCGGTCGCGGGCTGCCCGCCGAAACGCCGGCGGGTCGGCCGGCAGCCTCGGCACGGCTGCGGGCCGGCGAGGCGGGATGATCGACGCGGTCCCTGGATCGCCCTTCAAGTCGAGGACGGGATAGTCGAGCGGATTCAGGAGGGTGAGATCTGACGGCAGGGCCAGCGGCGCCGACAGCACCGAGCCGGGCATGCCCGCTGGAAGGCCACCGTGCACCAGGTGCTTCAGCGCGGTTACGGTGCCGAGCAATGTGCCCATATCGAAGCTGGCCAGGTCACCGCTCACCAACGGCAGCAGGGCCGTCGAGGCATCGCGCATGCCCGCGGTGACGGTGCGGGCCTCGGCGCTGACCGGCGGGGTATCCAGAATGGCCTGGAACTGCCGGATCGCCTCCTCGAGATCAGCCCGTGCGCCAGGGCCTGGGCCGCCCAGTACACAGCCGCTGGTGTCGGCAGGAAGAATTCCGCGCAACACCCGGTCGAGGAGCGATTGCCCGAGCGACATTCGCACCACCGGCACGAGACCGGGCGGCAGGTTGGCGGCGTCAAGGGCCTCGGCAAGCAGGGGTATCGCGGCCTCCCGATCGGCCTCACCGGTCCCGTGCGCCGCAGACCGGACGGTCAGGAACCAGCCGAGTCGTCCGGCCGCCTCCCCGCGTGCCGGGGAGGCGGCATCGATCAGGTGATACGCCTCGTCCAGCACCTCGATGGCTGCGGATAGATGGTCAAGGGCAGCCGGGGTACCCGGCCCGGCACGCAGGTATCGCATAGCCAGTTGCTGCCACAGTCGCTCCAGCACCAGCACCCGGCCCGGGCCGTGCAGCCGGGAGAGCTCGTCCCGGAGCTTGGCAAGCGCATCCATCTGACTGCTGCCTTCCATCGGTCACTGTCCCCAGTGGATGAATCCGGCCCACGCCGCCACTCGGCTGGGATCGGAGCCTTGGAGGGTGCGGTGCAACGCTTCAGGCATGCGGGCGGGCACCGTGCGGGCGCTGTCGAGCATCCAGATCTGCGCCCGCCGCAGTGCGTCCCACGGCTGGCGGCGTTCGGCCATCAGGTAGTGGTGGAACATGTACATGAGCAGGGAGGTTTCGGAGTCCGGGACGGCCCATTGGGTCGACAGCACCGACCGGACGCCGGTCGCGAGAAACATGGTTGCCAGGCTGTACGCCTCGTCGTAGCCGTGGATCGACCGGCCACTGTGGCAGGCCGCAAGGACGACCAGGCCGATCTGGTGTGGCGTGCTGCCGGCCAGGACGGCGATCAGCTCGTCGGCGGTGAGGTCACCTCCAGCCAGGATCAGGCGAGAAGACGCACGGGTGGCAGCGGACTCGGAAAACCCGTGCGAGGCAAGGTGCAACATCGCTCCGGCCTCCGCCCCGTCAGCGCGCAGCCAGCCACGCACCTCGTCGGGAGTACCGGCGCCCGACCTGCTCACGGTGCCTCGGGGCAGGCGACCGAGGTAGGTCGCGCCGGGATAGAAGCTCTCGCGGATCGCGTACGCCTCGAGCCGGGCCGCCGGGATGTCCGGTGCCCGCCGGCCGGTATCCGGATCGGCGACGACCAGCCCGGCCGGGGTCAACCGCACCGGGTCGGCGACAGCTGACTCGCACAGCATCCGGGCCGACGCCGCGTGCGAGAGGGCCACCCGTTCTACCAGGTACCGGCCGTCCGGATCGCGCGCCGCCTGCCACGGCACCCGGGCCAGGTCCCCCATCGGGACGAGCACCAGGTGGGGAACCCGACCAGCGGCCAGATACGGCGTGACGATCGGGCCCATTGCGGCCTTCCACGCCCAGTCACACAGCGCATCGATGCTGTCGGCGAATTCGCCCTCCGCGATGTCGCGTACCTGCCCGGCGGCTCCGAGTTCTCCATTCCGGGTAGCCATCGCGGCGAGGTACCGCTCGATGTCCGTGCCGTCCTCGATCAGGAGATGGGGCAGCATGAGGTAGCGGGGTTCCCCCTCGGCCGGCGCGATCATCGCCCAGCCGCACAGCGGGGTTGGGACCAGGTAGATCAGCGCATCCGCGTCGAGGGTGTGCAGTGCGGCCTGGATCTCCGCGAGGTCCGGCGGGTCCAGCAGGCCGGCCTCGCGAGCCAAGACCTCCACGACGTCCTGTCGCAGCGCCGGCGACGGTTTGTGCTCGGCCTGCCATCGCTCGGCCAGGTCCGGCCTGCCCGCCTCGATCAAGCGGGTACCGGGGTCCCGCAGCTCGGTCGCGGCGAACAGCATCAGTCCACGTCCGGCGTCCAGGGCGCGCAGGGCGTCCACCGGCAGGTCGTCGCTCAGCAATTGGGTAGCTATCAACGTGGCACTCTCCGACGCGGTCCGCGCGACCACTCGGGCCGAGATCGGGTCCGGCTGCAGCAGTACCTGCCGCGCATGCCCGCGCAACCCCTCCAGGGCTATCAGTCGCGACTGCGGCGTTCCCCCGTTGCGGCGGCCCAGTTGGGCAAGCATCTCGTTGACGGCCGACCAGTCAGGATGGTCGGCGTCGCGGGCCAGCTGCCGGGCACGCTCGAGCACCCTGATCGCCTCGTCGACGTCATCCGTCCTGCCGGTGACCTCTGCACGGCGGCTCAGTGCCCACGCCAGCCAGACAAGTTTGGTCACATGGTCGGGGTGCTTCTCGGAGATCTGGGCCACCGCCGTACGAAGGTCTGCAATGGCCGCGCTGAGTCTGTCCGGATCCTGCTCGATGCCTTGACGCAGCGTCACCCCGCCGCGAAGTCCCAGATAGTGGGCGCGTTCGGGTGCAGCGATGCCAGGACGTTCGGCCAGTACCTGCAGCACGTCCAGCCGGTGGTCATGGATGTCCAGGTCGCTGTCCGGCACACCGGCCACCAGGGAAAGTAGAAGTTCCAGCACCGGTGCCACTTGAACCGCCACGTCAGCCGCGGCGCTACCCGGCTGGTCCTGGAACCGCTCCACGACCGCGAGGTAGGAGGCGAGCGCAGCGCCACCATCGCCGACACTGGCCTGCACCGCTGGGATCAAGCCTGCTGCCAGTTCGACGAGCGGTGCAGCCTCGGGATCACTGCCGAGCAGGGAGGTCATCTCCGCCAGCGCCTCGTGCACGGTAGCCACGTCATTCGGGTCTGCCGCCTGTGCCAGGCAGGCCTGGACCATAACGGCCATCCCCCGGATCTCAGGCTCGCCGGCGAACTCCTTCGCCAGCCGGTCGGCCTCGTGCATTGCGGCGCGGTAGTCGATCAGCTCCCGCCGGCCGACGGCACCCATCAGTGCGACCAGGCGGCCCGCCGCCCGGATTCGTTGCCAGCCAGGACGTTCCGGCGAGTTCTCGTCGCCGATGTGCGTCAGGCGGTCCAGGTAGCGCTCGGCGGGTTTGCTACCCCAGTTTCCACGGCGGCCGAGCAGCAGGCGGATCAGATCCTCAGCCATCCGGGAGCGCTCCGCTCCCGGCAGCAGCCGGTCGAGCTCGGCGACCATGCCGTCGACCGCATCCTGGAAAGCCACGCCGTCAAGCGTCTGGGCCTGCCTCATCGTTGTTTCCCAGCGGCTTGCGATGTCGCCTCCGTCCGGTCGCGTCATCGATAGTCCCTTCACCGGTTGCGCTCTCGGCTCGTTCTGACGGACGGTCCGAGCCCACCCGACGATCGGCGTACGCCTCGGTGTCGATCAGGCCGATGACCGAGGCGATGATCCGGTCCAGCCGGGCCGGGTCGGATATCAACGCGATGACCTGCCCGGGCTCGGGGTCACCGGTGGCCGGCGGGCGGTCCAAGCCGTGCGACGTCGCCACCCCGCCGAACACGGCGCCCAGTACCTCGGGAACCACGATGCCGGCCGGTTCGCCGCGCTCCAGGCGGCAGGTGATGAGATCGATCGCAGCGCCAGCCAGGTCGCGCAGCAACCCGTCGTCACGCTCGTGCGCAGCCACCAGATCGAGCGCCTCAGGCTCGGTGTGGTCACCGGTGGGAGTGCGTGCTGGTAACCACACCGGCGCCGGCTTGCGGCCGAGCGGTCCTTCGACGTTCTTCTCGTACCACGCGGCACGGTGTCGCATGGCCGAGAGCACGGTCTCGACATCCTTGGCGACGTCTGCCTCATCCAAGGCGTGCTCGCCGGTCAAGCCGGCCCGCCGATCGGCCCAGCTGGCCAGCGGCCAGAGCGAGCCGCCGGCCGTGGCGTCGGTGCCCACCCAGTCCAGGATCGCCTTGGCCAGTTCGACGAGCCATACGTCGTGGCCCAGCCCGGCGGCGAGCCAGGCCGGCACCCGAGGCTTCTGGGGAGCGCCGCGCCGGCCCCGACGGCGGCGGTAGCCGTCGACGGTGGCATTTCGCATCCGCGTGGTCAGCCAGCCCTCGAGGTTGTCGATGATCTGGTCGGCGTGGCCGAACAAGTCGTCCAGGACCGCCTCGACGTCGTCATGGAAGCGGTCCAAGCACTCGTGCGCCAAGTGCCGCAGGCCGGTGGCGCACCCGTGATGACCACGCTTGCGCTCGACCGGTCGGGTCACTCGCAGGAACACCAGCGGAGCGGCTATCTCGGCAGCGCCCGCGCGGAGCTGTCGACGCGTCTCCTCGGAGCCGTCGCGGTATCGGCTGCCGAGCAAGCCCTGCTGGGCCAGCCGGCGGACCTCGTTCGCCTGTGCAGACGGTTTCTCGCTATCGAGCACGACACACTCCTCCGTATCGACATGGCTGCCGTTCACCCGTCCGGAGCTGAGGATTCACTTCTGGAGGCAGCATGCCGTCCACGGCTTCACCGGCTGATCAGGGTGCCAACGCACGAACGAATTCGATGGTTGGCCCTCGGCCGCCGATCGAACAGTGCAGTTGGGAGTGATACGGAAAATTACGCAAAGGCGCTTCTATACAGGCTTGTCATACGTATGGATGCCGGCGCCTCGATCTCAGCTGAGCACCTCGATCGAGAACGTGAACGAGAAGTCCTGCAACTGCCGCTCATGCCGGCCGACCCCGAAGTTCTCTTGGGCCAGCAACGACGTGCGGTAGAGGCCGATGCTGCGTTCCCCGGCACCGGTCAGGATCTCGTGGGCGGTGTTCACCAACACGGCACCGGCGCCGAGCGCCGCCACCGCGGCTTGCGGCGCGGCCAGCGGCAGCCCGGCCGGTCGGATTCCCGCGGTCTGCACCGCTTGGCCGATGAGCCTGTTCGCCAGCAGATCGCTGAGCGGGGGGCTGCCGGCCGCGTCACGGGACACCCAGACGGCGAGGTCGAGAAAGTCCACGACAGGCCCGGAGTAGATCAGCACGTCGTCCAGCGGTAACCGGCACTCGTCGCCGACATCGCTGAATCGCAGGGTTTCCGCCCGGTGGACCGGCTCGTCACCATCCGTGCCCGCCTGCACGATCGCGTCCACCCGGATGCCGGCGCTGCCCAGCGTCCGGTTGCGGTGCACGATCAGATCGACCAGACGCACGGCGATCCTGGCCGCCACGCCGCGCGGGGCAAGCAGCCGGATCGGTAGCTCCGGGCGGTCATCGACCAGGAACCTGGCATGCTCGCCGCTCGGTGGCGCCGCCGGGATCATCATGAACTCGATCGGGCGGACGTCGAAGCGGACCGCCTCGACGGAGGCGTCGCCGATCTCCCGGGTCGTGCCCGTGGCGATCTGGCTCAACTGCTGCTCCAGTCCGCGGCTGGCCGAGGGCCGGCCGAGGGTGGCACGTACCTCCTGCTGGTGTAACACGCCGACATCGACCGGCCCGTCACTGATCAGGGCGATGACCGTCTCCGGCCGGGCGATCGCGGTGTCCAGGCCCTCCGGCCAGGTGACCTGCACCCCGACCAACCGCCGCAGATCCTCGTTCCAGCCGTAGGTGTAGGAACTCCCCGGCCGCAGCCGGATGCCGCCCGGATCAGAGCGGGTGAGCAACCGGATGCGATGGGAGATGCCGATGTCGATCAGCGAGACGAACACCGTCTGTTCGCCCTCGTTCCGCATCCGGAAGAAGACGCGCTCGGCCGCGTTCGAGAACAGCAGCGCCCCGGACGGCGGTAGCAGTTGCTCGTGGCCGTCGCGCACCGTGCCCCATTCGACGACAAGGTGGTGATCGAGCGGCCTGGCCGGGTCGCCGGCCAGCCGCCGTAATGCGGCGGCCTGCGCGATCCGCTGCAGATTGGCCACGACGGCTCCTACGCCCCATGCCGTCGCGGGATACGGCGGGTGCAATGGGCCGCCGTCGTCCCGCACCACCAGGCTCCCGTCCGGGTTGCAGGCAACCTCGACCGTGCCGTTGCCGGCTGTTTCGGGATCGGCCCGGCGCAGAAGTGGACGCAGCGCCATGGCCTCGACCAGCTCTGCCGTCACAGGGTGGTCTTCGGGCAGCCGCACCGCGAGGGTGGGAGCGGCTGCGCGGGTGCGATGCGCGCGAGCGTCAGCAGGCACCTCCGGTGCCGATGCTTCGAGGCGCAGCTGTGCCAGCGCCGCCGTCGGCAGCAGTTGGTGGACGGTGGCGGTGCCGATCGGCGGACCATCCTGGGAGTTGACAGCGCGGCCCGGCATGATCGCGAATTCATCACCCACCTCCACACCCAGCAACGGAGCACCGAGCAACTGGACGAGGCCCGGTTCGATGGCTGCCACCGGCAGGGTGTCCAGCGGTTCCAGGGTGGTCAGCTCGAACAGCTCTCGCTCGGACGGGCCTTCTGCCTCGGGTCGCTGGGCGGGAGTGCACTCCTGCACGTGCCGGCGAACCGCATCCACCAGGGTGGACCAGTTGAGCCGCAGACCGTGCGCCTCGCGCAGCGCTCGGGACAGCGCGTCGGTGAACAGGCCCATCTCGACACCGTCGCGGTTGCTCCCCTCCCACGCCGATTCCGACGGCGCGCAGGCGACCACCCGGACGGCGTGCGGGTTGCTGACCAGCGAGCGCAGCTGCACCGCAAGACCCGCTCTGGCAAGCTTCTCCAGATGGTGCTCGACGAAGTCGTAGCCGAGGTGCAGGTGCACCGGGCGAAGCAGCGACCTGACCCGCCGGTTGGGTTGCCGGGACATATGGGCGGCGTGACAACAGTCCAGGATCACCGTGGTGTTGGGTGCGACGCTGGTCAGTCGGGCGAGCAGGACGGACAGCTCGACGCCGGTGATGCCACGGAAGTCGTCCTCGCCGGAGTCGCCGTAGTCATCGGGCACGACGAACTGCAGATCGCGATCGTCCATCGACTGCAGGCGCCCCCCGTGGCCGCTGTAGTAGATGACGATCGCGTCGTCGTCGTGCGCGTCGACGATGAGTTTCTCGTAGGCGTCGAGAATTTCACCTCGGGTGGCATGCGGCGTGACGAGTGCCGCCACCTGGAAGCCATGTGGTTCCAGCGCCTGCCCCATCGCCCGGACGTCGTTGAGCACGCCGGTCAGGCCGTAGGTCTGCGCACCTATGAGGAGTGCTTTGCGCGTCATGGCCATCTCTGACGGACGGTTGCGGTGACTAGCCGAACAGACCTTCCTTGTGGGCCTTGGTCACCGCCTCGACGCCGCTGTGCACGTTCAGCTTGCGGTAGAGGCCGGCCTGCTGGGTTTCGACGGTGCGCTTGGTGACACCCCGTGCCTTGGCGATGCGGGAGGCGTCGTATCCCTCGGTCATGTAGCGCAGGGTCTCGAACTCCGCGCGGGACAGGTTGTAGGAAAGCTTGGGCCGCACCGGCCGGTCGGCGAGATTGAGGTCGATCCGCTTGGCCAGCCGCATCACCTCGGCGGCCAGCGGCTCGGCGCCGAGCTCCCTGGCCGCCCGGTAGGCCGCCCGGGTGGCCTGTCGGGCCACGTCGTCCTCGCCGTGCGCAGATGCCGCGGCGGCCTGCCGCCAGCGGGCATAGGCAGCCGGGTACGGCCGGTCGAGATCGGCCCAGCCGGCAGCTACCTGACTCCACACCGCGGCGGTGTCCTCCTGGCGGATGCGCCGGCGTTCCGCCCCGCACAACGCGACCAACTGCGCGGTTTCGGCGGTCGGTCGCTCCGGCACGGCATTGCGGGCCAACCTGGCGAGGTGGTCACCGAAGGCGATCGCCGCCTGGAGGTCCTGCTCGGATGCCTTCGGCCGGCCTGCCCGGTCGGCTGCGTAATGCATCCCGACCGCGCATAGCCGCAGCAGTTCCACGGCGTTCTCGCCACCCTGGACCGCCGCCAGGCCCCGGGTCACCTCGTCGGCGGCCTGGTCGAGGTCACCGTCAGCGAGCGCCAGCTCGGCCTGGACCGCGTGCAACGGCCCGAGGAAGCGGGGGTCCCTCCCGTGCTCGACGTCCGCGATGGTGCCGAGCAGCTCGCGGGCCTGGGGGAAATCGCCGCGTGCCACCTTGATCTCGGCGAGGGTGAGCCGCGGGTAGAGGCTCTCGGTGGGCGGCCGGTCCAGCGAAACTTCGGCGATGATCTTCTCTGCCTCGTCCCATTCGCCAAGCAGCACCAGCGCAGCGCTGGTGTTGTTGGCCAGGATGGTGGCCTGCCGGGTGTGTTCCAGGTCGAACTGGCGGGCCTGGTCGAGGCCTTCCCAGGTAACGGTCGCGGCCTCGCGCAACCGGCCGGCGTGCTCCAGCACCAGGCCCAGATTTCCATACGCCCGCAGCAGATCCTCGATGTGATTGACCGATCGGGCTATCTCCAGCGACTGCCGTAGCCGCTCCTCGGCGCCCGGGACGCCCTGCATGCTGAGCGCCAAGCCCGAGATGTTCAAGGCGCGGCCTTCCTCCGCCCGCGCGCCCACCTGCCTGGCCATGTCCAGCGCGGCGTCCGCCACCTGCCCGCCGTCGGCATAATGGCCCGCCTGCAGATGGCCCAGGGCGAGGCCTGCGAGGACCCGAGCCTTGACCGGCGACGCGGGCGAGTCTGCCAGTAGCGTGTCCGCGCGCTGGAAAGCCTGCCAGGATTCGGCTCGCCTGCCTGCCTCCAGCAGGTAGGTGGCCAGCCGCTCGTGCAGTTCCCCGACCGGACCGGCCTCGCCGCGTTCGGTCTCGTCGATGGCCGCGCGGATATGCTCCAGCGCCTGGTCGAGCTGGCCGGACCAGCGGGCCGCCTCGGCCGTCGCGGCGAGCAGATGTCCCTTGGAAACTCCGGCCCAGTCCTCAGGGTCCTTGACCTGCTGCCACAACCGCAGCGCACGGTTGTACTGGATCTCCGCGGAGGGGAACGCCAACGTGCGAGCGGCGATCTCACCGGCCTGGATCGCGGCTGCGAGCGCCTGCGGCCTCACATCGGCCTGGTACCAGTGGCTGGCCTGCTCGGCCGCGGCCGACCCCTCGGTCAGGCTCAACTGCGGGTCGGCGGCCAGCGCCTCGGCTATCGCGGTGTGCAGGTCGACCTGGGTGTCGCGGACCGTCGACCGATACACCGCCTCGCGCAGCAACGCGTGCCGGAACCGGTAGACGTCCTCGTTGTGCCCGGCGACCAGCATCTGCCGGTCGAAACACTCCTGCAGCGCGTCGTGCAACACCTCGCCCGGCAGCCCGCTGACGGTACGCAGCAGGCGCCGGCTCATAGCCCGGCCGGCCACCGCCGCCACCCGCAGCACCTTGAGGGCCTCTGGCCCGAGACCGACGAGTCGGGACAGCACCACGTCGCGGATGTTGTCCGGCAGCTCGACATCCTCCGGGTTGTCCAGGGCCCCGGCGGCCATCAACTGCTCGGCGTAGAACGGGATCCCGTCGGACCACTCGAAGCACCGCTCGACCAGCATCGGGTCCACCGGGGCACCGCTGGCACCGGCCAGGAACTGCTGCAACTCCTCCGGCCCGAAGGGCGGCAGCTCGAGCCGTTCGGTGCGGCGCAGGAACGTCGCCCCGGCCAGCAACTGCCACAACGGCTCACCGCGACGCAACTCCCGCGAGCGGAAGCTGCACACCAGCAGCAGGTGCCGGCCGTCCGGATGCGCCTGGCCGAGGTGGCGCACCAGGTCGAGGGTGGACGGGTCGGCCCAGTGCAGGTCCTCCAGGATCAGTACCACCGGGGCCTGCGCGCCGATCTGATCGAGCATCCGGCGCACCGCCAGAAAGACCTGCGGCGGACTGCTCATCGAGTCGCCGTCGAGATCGAAGAACGCGGCCAACCGGGGATAGGCCGCACCACCCAGTTCGACCGCCTGCGAGCCGTACTCCCGTCGGAAGTTCTCCAGCACCTCCAGCAACGGACCGTAGGGCATCGGATCGCCGAAATGCTCCTCGCAGGTGCCGGCCAGTACGTGTGCGCCCGCCTGCCGCGCGTCCTCGGCGAACGCCTTGAGCAGCCGGCTCTTTCCCACGCCGGCCTCACCGCCGATCACCACCGTTCGCGCGTGGCCACGCCAGGCGTCGGCCAACCGCTGCGACAGCAGCTCCAGCTCGCTCCCGCGGCCGACGAACGGCACCTCCTCAGGTGCACCCGCCACCGTCATCGCCCGGCCCTCATCGCCGGCCGGCGCGCGTCGGACGCGCCGGCGACAACACGTGGTGGCGCGCCAGGCTTCGTGGCACGCACCTCGTCAGTGCCACGGTCAGGGGCGATCTGAACACCCGCCCTCCCCCTGCTTCGGACGTCATGACGTGGAGTCGTCCCGGCCTGTCGGATCGCATGATCCGAGCGGCACCGGAGCAGCCCTGTCGCCAGTCGGCTGAAGCGTGCGACGTCCTATGGTACGAATACCGGCAATATAGTCAACGACAGAGTTCGACTGTCAGGTGCGCTCGAGCTGGGGTACCGGCCCGCAGCGGACTCGGATCGATCATGTCACTCCCCTCCGCCGCCCGACCCACGGTGCACACTGGCCAGGACCCGCCTCGACCTCAGAAGGGTGGACATGTCCGGCGACCAGATGCCACCGGAGCCGGGCGGCGACCCGACTACGTCGGCCGCCGCCTCCGAGCAGGCACTAGACCACCTCCTGGCCGAGCTGCACGCGGCCCGGTCAGCGGCCATCCAGGCCGGTGCCGATCCCGAGGCGGTGACCCTCGGTCTGCAGGAGCGGCTGCGCCGGGTGCGCGGGATGCTGGGTGCACACGAGGACGACGCCCCGCCGGGCGACGGGTAGCGGGGCCGCTCCTTACCGCTCGCGAAACGGCTGACGGATCCGCTCGCTCACCGGGCCGGGATAGTGCCCACGGTCGGTGGCGAAGCGGATTCGGTCACGCGGTCCGATCGTAGACCGGGAGAAGATCTCCTCGTCGTTGACGAAGGTGCCGTTCGGCGCTTCGGCAATCGGCGCGATCCAGGCATCGCCTGCTGCATCGACTCCCACCGTCGCATGCCGCCGGGAGACGTTGGGGTGGCCGGCGAACACCTGACCGTGCCTGCCGGCCCGACCCAACTCCGCCGACATCGAGCGCTCACGCAGTATCACCGGGCCGGCCGGAAAGTAGATGACCAGGGTCGGCGGTACCAGCGACTCGTGACAGCTGGCACAGGTCTCGTTGCCACCCTGACGCTCGGTGCCACACCTCCAGCACACCGAGCGGAGCGCCTCGTTCGGCGGGGCGGTTGGCGGAACGGGAACCGGGGGAACCGGGGGTACCGGAGCTGGCCCCAACTCCTCGTCGGGATGGTCGGGGCAGAGATACCCCGTCCACCCCGGGGGCACCTCGTGGCCACGCCGGCACCACCGGTCGCCGTCGCTCATCGCTCGTGCTCGGCCGTCAGGACGACCACGCCGTCGATCATCTGTATGTCGCTGATGAACACCTTGCCGCTGCGAAGGTCCTGGTCGAACAGGTACCGCGCCAGCGGGTTGATCAGCTTGCTCTCCACCTCGTTGCCGATCCCGCGGCCGCCGTGCGCCAGCGTCTGGGCTCGGGTGCACCAGGCGTCGAGCCGCTGCAGGGCACTGTCGCCCAGCTCGAGCTGGATGTCGTGTTCGCGGGAGAGCCGCTCCTCGACATTGCGCAGCTGCCCGGCCAGGATCTTGCGGGCGGTCGACTCGTCGATGAAGTTGAACACGACGATGTTGTCGCCGAAGCGGTTGAGCAGTTCCGGGCGGCCCAGTTCGGTGGTGAAGTGATCCTTGATCGCCTCCTTGACCGTCCGCTCCAACTCGTCGTACTTCAGGCCCGGCTGGACCGACTGGATCTTCTCGCCGGTCTTCGGATCGGTCCGGACGATCCCGAGGTTCGAGGTGAAGATCAGCATGCACTCGGTGAAATAGGTGGTGACGCCTTGCCCGTCGGTGAGCCGGCCATCGTCGAGGATCTGCAGGAACTTGTCGAAGATCTGGCGGTTCGCCTTCTCGAACTCGTCGAAGAGCACCACCGAGAAGGGCTTTCGGCGGATCGCCCCGGTCAGCTCGCCACCCGCCTCGTAGCCCACATATCCCGGCGGTGCGCCGGTCAACCGATCGGCCGAGTGGCTGGCAGAGAACTCCGACATGTCGAAGCGCAGGTAAGCGTCCGGGTCTCCAAATAGCATGGTGGCCAGTTGCTTGGCCAACTCGGTCTTCCCGACACCGGTCGGACCCGCCAGGAACAGCACGCCGCGAGGCCGATTCGCCGAGCTGTTGGCCTGGGCACCGGACAACCCCAGCGCCGCGCGCTTGAGGATGTCGAACGCCTTCACCACGGCAGCCTGCTGGCCGTGGATCCGCTTCGGCACCTCCCGCTCGCCCAACGTGAGCTGGCGGCGAACCGTCTGCTGTCGCCAGGGATTCTCGTCGATGCCGATCCGGTAGATCCGGATGGCGTCCTCGATTCGCTCGAGCGGCAGGCCGTGGTCGGCCGCCAACCGCGCGGTTTCACGCATCGAGTGCAGTGTCATGTCGTCGGTCCGCTTCGCGAACCCTTCGATCCCCGGATCGCCTGCCGGAGGTGGCTCCGGCCGGCGGGTGACGATCGGCGCGTAGTACCGCGCCGCCCGGAGCCGGTCGAACAGCCCCGGATGGGGAACCGCGATGGTGCGTACCCGCTCCATGCCGACGGTCAGCCAGGGCGGCAGGTCCCGCTCACCCTCGGACAGCCAGATGATCGGGTTGAACAGGGTGGTCAGACGGTTGTCCGGCCCACCCTCCCGGGTCTCGGCGGTGGCCGCCAGCTTCTGGGCGAACAGGAAGAAGTCGCGTTCGTCCCGTTCGAGCGAGGTCTGGCTGGTCGGAATGCGGGCAGCGTAGTCGATGACGAATGCGACCCGAAGCCGATGCGCTCCGGTGGGTCGCTCGCCGCCGGCTGTGCCCTCGGGCGTACCCGCGTCGCCGTCCAACGGCGGCGGCTCGACCGAGCCGGCCACCCGGGCCATGCAGGTGCGCAGCTGTTCCAGGGTCTGCTTGTGGCCGATCACCCCTCGGCCGATGACCTGCTCGGCAGCGGCCTGTGCCTCGCGGGTCGGTGGATACACCGTGATGCCGTCGACCTGGTCGGACACGATCAGGCAGTCGTATCCGGACGGGCGCAGCGCCTGCCAGAGCACCTCGAGCAACTTCACGGGCCGAGCACCGTCCGGAGTGAAGCCTTGCCGCTCCGGGACGAAGTAGAGATCGCGGATGTTGCCGTAGAGGACGTACTGGGAGTGCACGGCGAGCGTGCCGGCAAGCTCCTGGGCGAAGGAGGGAAAGCCGGGCAGGAACTCCGTCGATGTGGTCATCGGGTCTCCTGGGTCGGGTCATGGTGTCGGTACTTGGGGCCGGTGCCCCGGTCGCGGGACTTGCGGGCCGGTCGCGGATCGATGCGGGTGAGCGCCTGCTGGTGGTGGGCGGGCAGTTCGACATCCACGTCGATCTCGTGCCGGGCCAGCGCGGCTCCCGCCCGGTGCAGGTCGGCGTTCAGCTCGGCACAGCGGCTCGCCTCCCCGACGGCATCGGGTGCGACCTGCACCAGCCGGGTGTGCACGGTGTCGGCGTCGATCCAGACATCCGCGGTGTACTCGCCGTCCCAGGAGGCTCGGGTGATCGACAGCGCGCCGGGGTGGTGGACCTGCAGGCCCTCGCTGACCGAGTAACCCAGTCCGGTGAAGGCTTCGACGAGCCTGTCCTGCAGACGACGGCGGTCCTGCTCCCGCTGAGCCTGATCCAGCTTGGCCTGCGCCCAGGCGAGCGCCGCCTGCGCATCCTGCCGGTCGTCGTCGCTGAGGTCCTCATCCCCGCTTACGACGGCGTTCAGCCGGTCGATCGAGCCGAGGAAGGGCGGCTGCGGCGGCGGAAGCTCACCCATCATGGCGGTGAGCACCGGATGGGTGAGCCCGGCGAGCAGCCCGGCGGCCTCGCGTCGGCGACCGACCTTCGGGTTGACCACCGTGTCCACCATCCGGCGCAGCGCCTCGAGGTAGGTGCGGCCAGTGGCGGCGTTCGCGGCCTTCTGCTCGGCTCGGGCAGCTGCCATCAGCACCTGCTCCCGCTCGTCGGCCATCGCATCCGGGTCGAGCCGCAGCAGGATCTTGTCGATCTCGGCATGCACCTTGGACTCGTCGAGCGGCGGCGGCACCGGTAGCTGACTGCCGGAGGCCAGGGTCGTCCAACGATGGGCTTGCGCCTTCTTGTACTCGGCGATCAGGTCGGCGGTCGTCGGCAGGTCGCCTGCAGCAACGGACAGCTGCGTCAGCAGCGCCTGCTTGGCTTGCCGGGCCTCCGCACGCACCACCTCGAGCCGCGCTGCGGCAAGGGCGTCCTGAGCCTGGGTCACCAGTGCCCGGGTGTCGGCCAGGGCACAACCCGTCAGATCGAGGAACGGCGGCAGGTCAGGCCGGATCCCCACCTTTGCTGCCCGCGCAGCCAGCAGTCGCAGTTCCTGGTTGGTGTGGGCGACGGCACCCGCGGCCGCCTCCCACAGCCTGGCCCGGATCGCGGCGTCGTCCTGGGCATCGGCGAGCCGCGCCATCTCGTTGCCGAAGCGCTCAAGTGCGCGGCCGGCTGCCCCGGTACCCACCACGGCGGCCCACACCACCAGCCCGGCAGCCACCACTCCACCGGCGACCGCAAGGATCGGCATCAGCGAAACCCCACCACCTGCTGCCACCGTGGGCGCGATGACCAGCTCCCCGCCACTCACAAGATGCACTCCTCCCGATGGACCGATCAGGCCGTGTCGGTATCTGACGGTCGGCGCAGCTGTGCTGCCGTTATCTGCGCGTCCTCCGCGATCTGCTGCGCCGGCCACGCGCCCCACCGGTGTGCCACCCAGACGAGGTGGGCGAGCGTGACCGGTATCCCCACGAGAAGCGGCGAGTGGATCGCCAACCAGCCGGTCGCCGCCGCCGCTGCCAGGATCGCCGTAGCTGCCGGCAGCCGGAACCGCCACATCCACCGGCCGACCGACCGCAGCGCCATCGAGCCGGCACCGGGGATCGAATACCGGCGGTGGAAGCGTCCGCCGATCTCGACCGCGAGCAGGCACTCGGCGATCAGCGACACCACCAGGCATACCGCCGCACCGGCCCAGGCCTGCTCGATCACGGAGTCGCTTGCTTGCGGAGCGAGATCGCCTGCGGTGATGAGCAGCAGCCACAAGGCTGCGATCAGGCAGACGCCCGCGACGGCCCAGCCGAGGGCGACCGGACGGTTCTGCCGGCGGGACCATTCGCGAAAGGCCGCCTCGGCGTGCAGTCGTTCCTGCTCCCTTTCCTCATCAGCCCTCTCCTCCGCCGCCGACCCCGCGCACATGGCCGCGTAGCCGGACAGCAGCAACGCCACCCAGACCAGCGAGGAATCTCCGACCAGCCGGTCGTACCACGGGATCCGCTCGGGCAGCGCGGCCGCAAACCGGCGGAGCTGCTGCTGCACCTGGTGGAGGTCGTCCGGACGGTCGAGCGCCATCCGCAGGCAGACCGCCAGCACGTGCCGTTCGTCGACCGTGCGCCGCAGATCGTCCCGGGCAGCGGATTCGGTCACCTGCTCGACCAGCGCCGGCCAGGCACTGTAGGCATTCATCCAGCGCTGGTCGACGTCGGTGAGGTCCTCGCTCCCAGCCGTGGGGTCTGCGGGAGAGGCGCTGTCGAAGCCCGGTAGCAGGCGGTAGTTCCACAGATCTGTCAGTACCGAGGCGTGGTCACCGTCGCTGACCTGGGCGTCTGTCGCCAGCGCCAGCAGCGTGCGCCGGGAGATGACGTGGTTGCGGTACACGGGCAACCGGGTGGGGTGCAACGCCTGGAGCACGCGGAGCAGCCGGACGTTGCCGGGTTGTCTCGTGTCGGCGGTAACGGCGTCGGCCACCCCGCGGGCCTCCGCCCCGTCGCCGTCGGGGAACTGGTCGAGCCATTTCCGTAGGTCGCCGATTCCGTCCCGCTCGAAGAGCGCCTGCACCGCATAGTTCCAGTCGGTCGCCAGCTCCGTCGCCAGGTCGCTACGAAGGAAGTAGTCCCTGCCTGCAAAGGAGAACGGCTGTGCTGCCGCGATATCGGTGGACCCGATCGGTGCGGACTGCAGGACAACCGTCGGGGGCAGTTCGGGGTCGCCCCCGACCAGCCAGCTCCCGACCTCTTTCTGGCCCCACCGTAGAGCGGGATCTGGCGCGAGCAGCCCTTGGCACAGGTTACGAAGCCGGTTCTGGCTGACCGTACCGTCCGCCGGCGGGTCGGAAGGTACGCCCGAGACGTCGATCGCGCCGTACCTACCGAAGTGATCACGGATGTCCTCGTTGCCGAGGCCCGCGAACGGGTGTTCGCCTGCGGCCAGCTCCGCGACGGTCATTCCCAGACCCCACCAGTCGGTCGCCTTGCTGACCTGGCGCAGGTTGCTCCATTCCGGCGGCTGGTAGGCCAGGTTCGGGTCGTCCGGCCACTCCGTCCCGTCCACCGGCCCGGCGATGCCGAAGTCGACGAGGGTGAGGTCCAGCGGCCCGGTCGGCCGCAGCATGATGTTGGCGGGCTTCACGTCCCGGTGCACGTATCCGGCACGGTGCAGGTTCGCCAATCCCGCCGAGAGTTGCTGGACCAACGCCCACAGATCGGCGAAGCCGAACCTACGCAGGCCGGTCTCGAGCTCCGCGCGCAGGCTGCCGCCGGGCAGGTAATCCATCACCTCATAGCCCGCCCCGGCCTCGAGATGCCGGACCAGGTGGTCGTCCGGGGCGCCGAGATAGGCAACCAGGCCGGGATCCAGCGGTCGGGCAGTGTGCCGCCGCTTGAGCACCGCGTCCGTGCCGTCCTCCCGAGCCCGGACGAGATAAAGATCCGCCTGGCTGGCCGGCACGTCGAGACGCCGGACCAGCTCGTACCGGGCAGCCAGGAGATCGGGCAGCGCCCCCTCTGGCCACTCCTCCGGGCGCTCGGCGGCAGCGGGCCGATGGCGGCCCGGATCCACCAGGGTGGTGACCAGACCGGCCCGGTCACGGGGCGCGAACCATCGTTGCCGCCCCTCGTCCAGCAATGTCTCGTCGAGCTCGACGGGTCGCTCCGGCTGCCCCATACGCCGCTGATCCCTTCGTGCTCCGGTCCGCCAGAACCCTGGTGACCGCCGACCCCTGCTACCAGAGGAAGTGACGGACCGGTGAACTACGCCCAGCGCTGGCTCCGACGACTCGGCCAGGCGACCGCGGTCTTCCGCGACCCCGACGCGGGCCTGCTGCTGCCGCTGCCTGGACCGCTGGTCGACCCACGGCTCGACGCCGAGCGGCTCACCACCCAGGCTCGCGAGCAGGGGCGTAGTGACGGAAAGCAGTTCCTCTACGACGGGTGGTCCTTCGGCGGCGCGGGCGACTCGGTGCGCGAGCCGGCCTACGTCGAGGAACTCCGCGAGCGTTGCGAGGGCGCGGTGCGCGAGCATCACGACCGGCAGTTGCTGACCGAGGCCCGGATGGCCGACCTGCACCTCGTGGTCCGGGACGCTGAGCGGGATATGCACGCGGCACGGCGGCGGATGGCGCACATTGCCATGCGCGAGCAGCTCGAGGAGGACGAATCACTGCGATCGTTCCTGCACCGGCGCAACATCGAACCGGACGAGGGCAGCCTGCCCCCGCTCGGCGCCAGGGTCTGGGAGGGCGATGCCCCGCCGATGCGGCTGAGGTGGCGGGCAGCGATCGTGATCTTTCTCGGTGCGGTGGTCTACGTGATCGAGCGATACGCCGCCGAGGCCTATCTGCCGGTCGGTGACGTCGGGCAGGTGACCGGCCAGTTGCTGATCGCGGCGATCGCCGCTTTGACAGTGATCGGCCCGCTGGTGGCCGGTCAGCTGTTCCGTAACCGGCACGCCACCGGTTACGACCGGCCGCTGGCCGCGCTGACGTTCGCACTGCTGCTTCCCACGCTGGCGATCGTCCTCGGCCTCGGGCTGCTCGCCGCCACCTTGTACGGTCGCGACCGGGCCGGCACCACCCCGGCCGGCACAGCTCGGAGCGCGGCGGTCAGCCTCACGCCGGCGACCCTGATCGTCGTCTTCGACGTGGTTCTCTTCCTGGCCTGCACGATGGCCTACCTGATGGGTTTGGCGCAACCGCATCCGTTCCAGCAGGCCTTCGCCAGCAATCGCCAGTTGCACAACCGAACCGTCAACCTGATCCAGCGGATGGGCACCCGGATCAATGCCGACTACCGGGCACCGTTGCCGGTGGTCCCGAGTGAGGACCAGGCAGGCCTGCGACCGGACCCGGCCCGGGAACGGGAGGAAGCTATCCGGCATACCTACGGCGCCGCCGAAAGTGCTTATTACCAGGGCCTGATCGAGGCCGTCGCCGATCCCACCTTCACCGAGGCGATCCTGCGGCGGCGCTCCTGGCGGACCGGAGGCGATCATGGGTGAGTCACTTCGTCTGGCCCGCGCGCACTTCCCGGTAACCGCTCTCGGCTACGGCCGCCGGCTGGGCCTCTGGGTGCAGGGGTGCCCACTGGCCTGTCCGGGCTGCATCGCCAAGGACACCTGGCATCCCGGGGGCGGGGTCGAGGTCGGCGTCGGCGACCTGCTCGACGACGTTCGCCAGGCGATCGAGGCGGGCGCCGACGGCCTCACCGTCAGCGGCGGGGAGCCGCTGGAGCAAGCCGGCGGGCTCGCCACCCTGCTGCGCGGCGTCCGGCAACTGGAAACCACCGCGCCCTTCGACATCCTGGTCTACACCGGCTACCAGCCAGCAGAGCTGGACCCCTCGCAAGCCGCCGTGGCCGACCTCGCCGACGTGCTCATCACCGGCCGCTACGTCGCCACGGCACCGACGCGCCGGATCTGGCGTGGCTCGGCCAACCAGGAGATGCTGCTGTTAACGCCACTCGCCCGGGAGCGCTACACGGCCTTCCAGGACTACGAGCCGGACGCGGCTCCCATCCAGATCGGAACCGACTCGGACGGGCATGCCTGGTGGGTGGGCGTTCCGAACCACCCCGACACCAAGAGGCGACTGGACAACGCGCTCGCCACGCTCGGCCACCCGGTGCGTTCGGTGAGCTGGCGGCGCCGCGGACCGGACTGATGCGGCGCCGCGGCCCGGACTCACTCAGGCAGAGCTGCCGCCTGCGCCATCTCGTCTGCGGCCGGTGCCGCCTCGTCTGCTGTGCCGGTGCCGGCTCTGGTCCGGTAGCGCGAAATCCACCAGAATCGGGAGCCTTTCCCGGCCCTCAGCCGGTGGGTGAGCAGTGCCGCATCCGCCCGCGCCCGGCGCCCCGCTGCCTCGCAGCGCGCGATCTCGACGTCGTAGTGCTTCAGTCGGGCTTGCCGCAACTCGTCGAGCCCTCGGCTGAGCGCCTGGGCCTCGGTGATGTCACGCAGCAGGTAGCCCAATCTCCGGTCCGCCCACCTCAGCCGCCGGTTGGTGCGGGCGTACTGAGCGATCTCGGCGCGCGGCCGGTGGTATCCGGCGGTGAGCGCGATCGCCCCGGTGAGCAGGTACAGCAGGAGCAACAGCACCGCACTCAGCGTCGGCGAACCGTCGGTGGAAGACGAGGTGGCAGCCGTCCCGTAGCCGGTCGCCACGGCAGAACTGACCGGGTCCGGCGCCAGCAGCCGGAACAGAAAGGCACCGACACCCATCGCGAGCCACACACCCGACAGCGTCCATCCGCCGAGGGCATGCCGGAGCTGCCTGGCCCGGCCGAGCGCCTCTCCGGCACGGTGCGCGACATACGTCGTCGTCACGGTGAGCGCGAGCACCAGCGGAAACACCGCGGTGTCGTTGACCACCCGCTCGGCGACCTGACGGAAGGTGATGAGATCGGCCACCATCGCCAACCCCAGCACCAGGTAGAGAGCCGCCAGGCCCCAGATGCTCCGGCCGGCAAGCTCACCGACCTTGCCGTGCTGGTAGCCGTTCTCCTCCACCGCGTTCGGGCCTGCCGGCATCGGAGTGTCCCGGTCCTCGACGCCGCGCAGTGCCGCCCGCAGCTGGTAGGTCAGATGCGCCACGCGGCTGCTCCGGCCGCCGCTGTCGTGGGTGTACTGGGTGATCAGGCCGTCGATCTCGGCCTGCGCCTTGCCCAGCCGGGCGTCCTCGGCGGTATGCCGGCGCAGGAGGTCGGCCCGCATGCTGGTGACGTGCGAGTCGATGACCTCACCGACGGACCTGAGCACGGCGCCGTCGATACCGGACCGCGCTTGTGCCCTGAGGTGCCGCCGGACCCGGGCACTCAGTTGCTGTTCGGCGCTCATCCTGGGAGCGCGATGCCGGCTGAGCCCGCGCAGCCGTCGCGCGGTCCGCCGCAGCTCGACACGTCGTCTCCGGTCCTTCGGAATCCTCATACCTGGCTCCTGGGCTCGGTTGGGGCGGGCGCTGTCCGGGCGATCCAGTCGGGCAGCTCGATCTCGGGAATCGACAGCAGCGGATAGAGGGTCCGGCCGTCGGGGTGGTACTGGGCCAGCGCGGAGACGTACTCGGCGAGGCGCCGCTGATAGAGCTCCACCAGCTGGTGGGCGCGGGTTTCCGGGCCTGCCACCTCCTGATGGCGACGGAGCGTCTCGGCTCGCTCGCCACGACGGCCCTCGACGAGACGGTCCGCCTGCTCGGCTGCCTCCCGGGCATGGGCGATCCGGCGAATCCGCGCCACCTCGCGACGGTTGCGCACCGTCCGCTCCTCCCACCGTTCCTCGTCGGGGTTGCGCGGCAGCAGTTCCTCGGCGGTGAGTGGGGCCTCGGCAACCCGAAGACACTCGACCATCCGCGCCGCTTGGCGAGCGGCCCGGTCGATCTGCTCGTCGTGCCGGGCGAGCTCCGCCGCGGCGGCCCGGCCGGCCCGCAGGAACTCGAGTTCGAGCTCCCTGAGCTTCTCGCCCAGTTCGGCAAGCAGCACGAACTGGTATCCGACTGTCAACCGGTCGGTGCCCTCCGTCCGTTCCTGCTGGCGGCGGATCTCGGCCAGTGACGGGATGCGCTGCTCGCCATCCCGTCGGCCGCGCAGCCGGTCGGCTTTGCGCAGCGGTGCGGGGTAGGACGTGCCCGGCGTGGCCACCATGCAGTGTGCTGACGGACTGCGGCGCGCCCGGTCCGTCAGCTGTCACGCATGAAGCTCCGACGGCTCATCCGAGTCCTCGCCCCAGCGGTATGCGTTGCGCTGGCCACCGCCGGTTGCAGCAAGGCACATGATGTCCTCTTCGGCTCGCCCTTCACGTTCAATTGCCCGACACCCGCCGGACATGGTCTCGCCCTCGCGATCGGAGCCCGAGCCAACAGCCCTGCGCCGCTGATCCCGGACGAGGTGGGCAGCAGGATCGTGGCGGCGACCAGAAGCTGCGCCAAGATCACGGTCGTCCGGGTGGACGGCCGGCCCAGCGTGGTCGGCTCCCTGATCTTCAGCACCTCGGCCAAGACCCAGCAGAACCTCAACCTCGACCTGGACGGGTTCCGCAAGAAGGTGAACGGCCTGATCGCCGACGCGAAGGCCCAGCAACCCGAGGCCAACGTGGTGCAGGCCCTGAGCGTGGCAGCCGGTGCCGCCGGCGACGGCGGCACCGTGGCACTGATCGACTCCGGTGTGCAGACCACCGATCCGATCGACTTCCGCAAGCACGAGCTGCCCTCGCGGCGTCCGGCGGCCGTGGTCGACGCCCTCAAGCGGCAGGATCTGTTGCCGGACCTCTCGGGGCGGTCGGTGATCCTGGCCGGGATCGGCTACACAGCTGCGCCTCAGGACGCGTTGGCGGACAAGAACCGGGCATTCCTCGTCGAGCTCTGGCGTGGCATCGTCATCGCCGCCGGTGCCCGCAGTCCGGTCGTCGTCGGCGAGCCCAACACGAGCGCAGCTGCCGTTTCCAGCCCGTCCGTGGGCGTGGTGAGCTTTCCCAGCGCGGCGATCGATCCCAGCTGCGACTCGCTGTCGGTGCTGCCCGACAACGGTGCGGTGGGTTTCATCCCAGAACAGGCGACCTTCCGAGACCCGGCTGCGGCAAGCACGGTGCTGCAGAAGTTCGCCGGCTTCTTGCAGAACAATCCCACCGCACGGGTTCGGATCGAGGGGTTCGTAGCCCACTACGGCACTGGTGACCTTTCACAACGCCGCGCCGACCGGGTGAAGCAGCAACTGCTCCTCGTCGGTGCGGTCAACCCGATCACCGCCAAGGGCATGGGCTGGGGGCCCTACCCCACCACGAACGCCCCACCGGGCAAGCAGTACGACCAGCTCAACCGCCAGGTCACCATCGAGGTCACCTGCTGACCGCCGTTCCTCCGAGCGATCCCATGAGCGCCTGGTAGCGGCTCGACTACGCAACGCAAGCTGCGTAAATCCTGCCCACGGAGCCGGCACACGGGGCTATGTTCTGCCCACGTCCATCGGGGGAGGACACATGGCACTGCGCCGCGCACGTCTGGCTCTGTCCGCCGTCACCGCAACCGCTCTTACGCTCGGCCTGCTCGGCGGCACCGCGCCGGCCTCGGCCGAGCCGGGCGGCGTGGTGATCTCGGAACTGCACTACCACGCCGGCACCGACCTGGATACCGACGACTTCCTGGAGCTGGCCAACACCAGCAGCAGCCCGATCGACGTCGGCGGCTGGAGCTTCACCGCCGGGGTCACCGTGACCCTGCCTGCCGGAGCGAGCATCCCGGCCGGTGGCTACGCGGTGGTCGCGAAGGACGCCACCCGGTTCCAGACGCTGTACGGCTTCGCGCCGCTGGCGGTGTATTCCGGAAACCTCAGCAACGGCGGCGAAACGGTCACCCTGGTCAACGCATCCGCAGCCGTGGTGGATACCGTCACCTACGCCGACGCCGCCCCCTGGCCCGCCGCCGCCGACGGCACCGGGCCGTCGCTGGAACTGCGCGGCCTGCTGTTCGACAACACCCTGCCGGAGAACTGGGGAGCGTCCACCGTCACCGGCGGCACCCCGGGTGCGGTCAACTCCCTCGACGGCACCGCCCCGCCGCCGCGGGCCACCGGGGTGCAGGCCAGCCCGCAGCGGCCGGCGCCCGCCGAGCCGGTGGTCGTCACCGCCCGGCTGCCGATCGGTTCTGCCGCGACCCTGTTCTACAAGGTGATGTTCGGCGCCGACACCCCGGTGCCGATGCTCGACGACGCCGCCAGCCCGGGCGGCAGCGGCGACGGCGTGTACGCGGCGACCATCCCTGGCCAGCCGGCCGGCCGGCTGATCCGCTACCGGATCGGTGCCACTGCCGCCAACCAGGCCTTCTCCTACCCTCCGGCCGGCGACTCGGTGCAGTACGCCGGCGTCGTGGTGACCAATCCCGCGGTGAGCACGAGCCTTCCGGTTGTCGAGTGGTTCATGGAGGACGCGGTCTACAACGACCTGCTGGCCAACCACCGCTACGACGACGTCACCGGACCCGCGGTGCTCGCCTACAACGGGACGGTCTACGACAACGTCGCCATGCGGGTCCGCGGCAACACCAGCCGGTCCCGCGCCAAGGTGTCCTGGAAGGTCGAGATGCCGTCCGGGCATGACTTCGACATGGGTGCGAAATTGCCTTACCTGCTCGACGAGTTCGCCATCATGGGCGATGCCGAGCCGATCGCCGACGTCTCCTGGAACACCGTCGGCGCGGCCGGGGCCCGCAGGCTCGCGATCGTCCCGGTCCGCACCCAGCGCAACGGGCAGTTCTGGAGCGTCGGCAAGGTCATGGAGCTCGAGGACGGCACCTGGCGCGATGCCCAGGGCGTCTCGCAGTGGTCCATCTACAAGGGTGACGGGGGTTCGCTGATGCGCACCGCGTCCCCGGAGGCACTGGCCACCACCCTGTCGGCCGGTTGCCCGCTGTGCCAGCCCGAACCGTGGCTGGACAAGAAGACCCGCAAGGACGAGAACTTCGCCGATGTCTGGTCGCTCAGCCAGGTCCTCGACGCACCGGCCTCGGCAACCCAGCGGGCCTGGATCGACGAGAACGTCAACGTGCCCGAGATGATCAACTACATGGCGATCAACAGCGTCATGCGGCACGCGGACTCCGGTTGGTACAACTGGTGGGTCGCGCGCGACACCGAGGGCACCGGTCGCTGGGAGATGTGGCACTGGGACCTGAACTGGACCTTCACCACGCCCGACGTGGACGGCAAGGGCGAGTTCCTCACGCCGGACACCTCGAACCGGTTCACCAAGGCGATGCTGGGCTATACCGACCTGCGCGAGATGTTCTACCGGCGGTTGCGCACGCTGGCCGACCAGTTGCTGCAGCCCACCCGGTACGAGCAGGAGTGGGACGCCATCAGCGGGCCGTACCTCAGCGACTGGAACCTCGACCGGGCACTGTGGGGCGGTTACACACCCAGCGCCTCGCGCACCAACTTCCTCAACGGGCTGGCCGACCGGCGCACCGTGCTGAGCGCCAACACCGGCCCGGGCAAGCCGGTGCCACCGTCACAGTCGGCAACGCCGGCGGTGGTCATCAACGAGATCATGTACCACCCGGCGGGCTCGGCCGACGCCGAGTACGTGGAGTTGTACAACCCGTCGGCCACCGAGTCGGTCGACCTGTCCGGCTGGTCGCTGGACGGCGCCGGGGTCACCATCCAGCCCGGCACGGTGCTGCTGCCGCAGTCCTACGCGGTGCTGGTCCGCAAGGACACCGCCTTCCGGGCGGCCTATCCGGGCGGCAGCCGGTTCGTCGCCGGGCAGTACACCGCCAGCCTGCCCGACACCGGCGGCACGCTCACCCTGCGGCAGGGCAGCCGGATCGTCGACACGGTGAGCTACGGCGCCACCGACCCGTGGCCCGCGGCGGCCGACGGCACCGGGCCGTCCCTGGAACTGCGCGACCCGGCCGCCGACAACGCACTGGCAGCAAACTGGTCGGCCAACCCGGGCAACGGCACGCCCGGCAGGGCGAACTACGCCGCGCCGCCGCCGGACACCACGCCGCCGTCCGCCCCGGGCACCCTGACCGCGTCCGATGTCGGACAGACGCAGCTCACCCTGAACTGGGGCGCGGCGAGCGACAACGTGGGCGTCACCGGATACCGCGTCACCCGCGACGGAACTGCCCTGCCGGGCACCGTCACCGGGCTGAGCTTCACCGACACCGGGCTGACGCCGGGGACCAGCTACAGCTACACCGTGCAGGCGCTGGACGCCGCCGGCAACGTCGGGCCGGCCGGCAACCAGCTGCAGGTCAGCACCGTGAGCGACACCGGAATCCTGTTCTCCGACACCTGGACCGGCACCGACGGCTCGGCCTGGGGACCGGCCTGGGCGGCCGGCGCGACCACCGGCTCCGTGACCCGGCAGGGTGGCACCGGCCAGCTGGCGGTCAACGACACCGCCGGGGCGTACGCCCGGGCCCAGCTGACCGGGCTGGCGGCCCGCGCCGACAGCGACATCACCTTCTCCTACCGGTGGAACGCCGGCACCCCGGTCAGCTACCTGAGCATCTTCACCCGCGGCTCGGGCGGCTGGCGCAACAGTTACCGCCCGACCAACGGCTACGGCCTGGAACTGGCCTCGAACTCCTCCTCCGTCACGCTGTGGAGGACGGTGGCCGGCACCAACACCTCGCTGGGCACGGCCAGCGGCGTCCAGCAGGTCGGCTCCGGACGGCAGTGGGTGCGGCTGCGGGTGGCCGGATCGACCGTGCAGTACAAGATCTGGCCGGACGGCCAGGCCGAACCCGCGACCTGGCGGGCCACCGTGACCGACACCTCGGTGACCGCTGCGGGTCAGCTGTTCCTCTCGCTGAACCGGGGCAGCTCCAACACCGGGGCGAAGTCCGTCCAGCTCGACGACCTCACCGTGCGCTGAGCCCTTCGGGAAAATGGGCGACAATCCCACGAAGTAGGGACACCGGCCCGCAGACTGTGGGACAGCGACGCCCCGAAGCTGGACGGGTCGGCAGCAGCCGGCACGTCCGGCCTCCGGCAGAGGCCACCTAACTCGGAGGTTTGCCATGCCCCGCTCCCGGAACTACACGATCGCGGCAGTGCTCGCCGGCCTGCTGTCGTTGGCCAACACGGTCGTCGCCCTGTTCCTGCTCCCCCAGGGTTCGGACAAGGTCAACCAGAGCAGCAACCAGCCGCCGTACGGGGTGATCCTGGTCGAGGTCGTGATCGGCCTGATCGGCCTGGTCGGGGCCTACGCCGTCTACCGCACCCAGCGCTGGGGCGTGATCCTCACCCTGGTACTGATGGCCATCAACGTGCTGATCTCGCTCCCCGGCATTCCGTTCGGCCCGACGACGTTCGACAAGGTCAGCTCGGCCGTCGGGCTGGTCGTCGCCGCGGCGGCGATCTACTTCCTGCTGCGCCGCGACACCCGGTCCGAGGCGAAGGCAGAACTGCACGCGTGATCGCCCCGGACGGCGGGAGACCGGTCCACCGCGCTCCCGGTGCGGAGCAGGCACCAGCCGGCGGACGCCGGCTGGCCACGGCGCTGGTATCCCTCGTCCTGCTGGCCTGGATCGCCACGGTGTACGTGCTGGTACTGGTCGCGGACGGGCTGAGCAATACCCACACCCGTCCCGATTGGTGGGCGCACGTGCTCGCGATCGTGCTGGTCGCCGCGACCGTCGTGCCGGTTCGGCGGTGGCTGCGGTTGACCGTCGACGACCTGGTCTACGGCCACCTCGACACCGCCTACACCGTGCTGACCGAACTCAATCGCGGGATCGACACGGCGGCGCCGGACCCGGCCGGCAGCGACCCGACCCTGGCCCGGACGATCGCGAACACCCTGAACGTGCCCTACGTCGCCATCGTGAACGGCACCACCGAGACCAGTGTGGTCGGCCAGCGGCCGTCGGACCGGGGCCTGGCCGACGTGCCGCTGAGCTACCAGGGCACCGAGATCGGACACCTGTACGTGGCGCCGCGGCACCCGGGCACGTCGCTGTCGAACCGCGACCTGAGGTTGCTCGCCGACCTGGGCCAGCAGCTCGCGGTGGCCTTGTTCGCGATCCGGGCGTCGGAGCAGGTGCAGGACTCGCGGGCCGCGCTGGTCACCGCCCGCGAGGAGGAGCGCCGCCGGATCCGGCGTGACCTGCACGACGGGCTCGGCCCGGCGCTGGCCTCGATGAAGCTGCAACTCACCGCCGTGCAGCGCCTGCTGGAGACCGACCCGGCACGGGCGGCCCAGTTGCTCGGCGAGGTTCGGCAGGGCATGAACGAGACCACGGCAGACATCCGCCGCCTCGTCTACGGGTTGCGTCCGCCGCTGCTCGACGACCTCGGCCTGGTCGCCGCGTTGCGGAACCACCCGTCCGCACATGCGGGTCTGCAGCTGAGCGTGCAGCCGGACGAGTTACCCGAACTGCCGGCCGCGGTCGAGGTGGCGCTGTACCGGATCGCGTCCGAGTCGATCCACAACGCGGTACGGCACTCGGGCGGCCAGCACTGCCAGGTGAGCATCGAGGTGGCCGCCGACGAGGTGTGCATGCGCATCACCGACGACGGTCGCGGTCTGCCGGAACCGCTGGTCGACGGGGTGGGCGTCTCAGCGATCCGCGAACGCGCGGCCGAACTGGGTGGTTCGGTGGAACTGACCAGCGATGGCGGAACCACTATCCGCACCGTCATACCTCTGCGACCATCGGGACCGCCATGACTGAGGACACCCTGCGGGTACTGATCGCCGACGACCACACCCTGTTCCGGCGGGGTGTCCGGTCCCTGCTGTCGACCGTGCCCGGAGTCGAGGTGGTGGGCGAGGCACCCGACGGCGAGAGCGCCGTCGCCCTGACCGCCGAGCTCGCTCCCGACCTGGTGCTGATGGACCTGCAGATGCCCGGTGGCGGTGGGCTGGTCGCGATCCGCGCCATCACCGAGCAGTCCTCGGCCGCCAACGTCCTGGTCGTCACCATGTTCGAGGACGACGACTCGGTGTTCGCCGCGATGCGGGCCGGTGCCCGCGGCTACGTTCTCAAGGATTCCGACGGCGACGACTTCGCCCGGGCGATCGTCGCGGTCGGGCGCGGCGAGGCGCTGTTCTCCCGCGGCATCGCCGCCCGGATGATGCGGTTCTTCAGCGAGCCTCAGTCATCAGCCCGGCCCTTTCCCGAACTGACCGACAGCGAACGCGGCGTCCTGCGCGCGATGGCCACCGGGGCGAACAACGCCGCAATCGCCCGTGAGCTGTCGCTGTCGCCCAAGACGGTGCGCAACTACATCTCCAACATCTTCCGCAAGCTGCAGGTCGCCGACCGGGCCCAGGCGATCATCGTCGCCCGCGAGGCCGGCATCGAAAGGCCGTAACCCCGCACACGACCAGGCGCCCGGACGAAACCGATCAGCGATTGTCCGGGAAATCGGCGACGGTGAGCCCGTCGGCATGGCCAGTGGGCCACTGGACCAGTTCGATGCCGTAGCCATCGGGATCGGTGAGCCGGCTGGTCCAGAAATCCTCGGTGCCGTCCGGGGAGCTGGGCGGATCGGCCTGGATGCCGAGGCCGGCCAGCCGGGCGACCGTCTCGTGCAGGTTCTCGACCTGGACGACGAGGTGGCTGAAGCCGCCGGGGGTGACCGGTCCCCTTGCGGGATCGTGGACCAGTTCGACGCTGACCACGTCGTCCTCGGCGAGCTTGAGCATCGTGAGGTTCCCGATCGGGGTGTCCGGCACGGTCCCCACGACCTCATAGCCGAGAGCCGTGTAGAAGTCGCGGGATCGTTCGATGTCGGAGACCCGCAGGCCCACGTGCAAGGTCCTCATCCGAGCTCTCCTCCCCGCTTCTCCCGGCGGTACGGCACGACCACCAGCCGGCCGTCCGCACCGACCATCACCCGTACCCGGGCACCGAACGACTCGGCGAGCACGACCGGATCGAGCACGACCTCAGGGGTGCCCGCAGCCCGGATCCGGCCGTCGACCAGCAACACCAGGCGCTCGGCGAACTGGGCCGCCAGGGTGAGATCGTGCAGCACGCTGAGCACGGTCAGGCCGTGCTCACGGCGTACCTCGTCGACCAGTTCGAGTGCCTCCACCCGGCGGCCCAGGTCGAGCGCGCTGGTCGGTTCGTCCAGCAGCAGCACCGGCGCCTGCTGGGCAAGCGCGCGGGCGAGCACCACGCGCTGGGTCTCTCCGCCGGACAGCGTGCCCAGTGGCCGGCCGGCGAAACCGGCCATGCCGAGCCGGTCCAGCACCGACTCGCTGATCTGCAGATCGGTGGCGGATTCCCTGCCCCAGTAGGGAATGTGCGCGGTGCGGCCGAGCAGCACATAGTCCAGCACCGGCATCGCCGCCGGCAGTTCGGGTTGCTGCGGAACCAGCGCGATGCGGCGCGCCCGCTCCCGCCAGGACAGTGCCTTCGCCGGCCGGTCCCCCACCCGGATGGCGCCCTCGTGCGGCACCAGCCCGGTCGCGGCGCGCAGCAGGCTGGACTTGCCGGCGCCGTTCGGCCCGACCAGGGCGACCCATTCCCCTTCGGCGACGGCGAAACTGGCGGCGCTGACGGCGGGCGCACCGTCGTAGCGCACCGTCACCTGCTCGAAGCCGAGGCTGGTCACACCGGTGCCGGACGGCTCGGCGGTGCCGGACGGCGTCACCACCGTGCGCGGGGTGCTCACAGCAGTCCCTGCCGGGTACGGCGGGAACGCAGCACCGCAAGGAAGAACGGGCCGCCGACCACGGCCGTGACCACCCCGATCGGCACCTCGCCGGGCGCCTCGACGGTGCGGGCGGCCAGGTCGGCCAGCACCAGGAATGCCGCACCGCCGAGCATCGACACCGGCATCACGACCCGATAGCTGGCGCTGGTCAGCAACCGGACGGCGTGCGGAACGATGATGCCGACGAAGCCGATCAGCCCACTGACCGCCACCGCGGCGCCGGTGCCGAGCGTGGCCGCGGCGACGATGAGCAGCCGGGTGCGGGTCGGGTGCAGGCCGAGGGTGCCGGCCTCTTCCGCGCCCACCCGCAGCACGTCCAGCACCCGGCGGTGGGCGAGCAGCACCAGCATGCTTACTAGCAGGTACGGCAGGGACAGCCCCACGTCGCGCCAGCTCGCCACCGAGAAGCTGCCGAGCAGCCAGTTGTAGATCTGGCGGATCTCGTCGGCATGCTGCTGCTGCAGAAAGGTCTGCCCGGCGGTCAGCATCGCCGCGACAGCGACGCCGGCCAGGATCACCGTGTACCCGCTGGCCCGGTCGGTACCGATCGAGGCCACCAGGTAGGTCAGCACCACCGCCGCCACCGCGCCGAGGAAGGCCGCGACCGGAAGCAACACCGAACCGGAACCGCCCGAGACGATCGCCACCGTGGCGCCCAGCCCCGCGCCGGCCGCCACCCCGAGCAAATACGGATCGGCCAGCGAGTTGCGCAACACCCCCTGGTAGGCGGTGCCACTGGCCGACAGCGCGGCGCCGACCAGCGCGGCGAGCACCACCCGCGGCAGCCGCAGGTTCCAGACGATGGCCTGGTCCACCGGCGACACCGAGGTGTGCACCCCGAACAGCTGGGAGAGCACGGTGCCCAGCACCCGGTCCGGCCCGATGGAGACCGGGCCGACGCAGGATGCCAGGACCACGGCGCCGACCAGCAGCAGTGCGGCCACCGTGCCGGGAAGCCGCAGCTGATGGCGACGTGCACGCACGCCGTCGCCGGTCGACGCCGAACCTGTCACGAAATCGGGTGCTCCTTCATCTCGGCCGAGATGGTCTGCAGCAGGTCGACCACCCGCGGCCCCCAGCGGGAGGCGATGTCGTCGTCGAGCGCCTCGATCCGGCCGCCCTTGACGGCCGCGAGCACCGACCAGCCCGGCCGTGCCGAGACCTTCGCCGCCGACTGCCCACAGCACTTGGTGTCGGCCAGGAAGACGTAGCCGGGGTTGGACTTCACGACGTATTCGCTGTTCAACTGGGGGTATCCGCCGGCGGCGGCGGCGCCCTTGGCCGCGTCGGCGATGCTGGTCAGGCCGAGCGACTTGAACAGCTGCCCGACGAAGGTCGAGGTGGTGACCGAGTAGTAGGTCTGGTCCAGCTCGTAGTAGTAGCTGGCGCCGGCCGGCGGCTTCGGCGTCGAGGCGACGATGCCGGCGATCTTCTGCTGCATCGAGGCGACCAGCGCCTGCGCCGCCGCGGCGTTGCCGGTGGCCTTGCCGAGCTCGGTGATCTGCCCGTAGACCTGGTCGAGGTCGGTGGCGGCCGGCTCGTCGACCACCGCCAGCTTCAACGCCTTGAGCTTGGTGACCTGGGCCGGCGCCACCCCGGAGACCACCACCAGGTCGGGACGGTAGGCCGCGACCGCCTCGGCGTTGAGCTGGTACGCGTCCAGGGCGGTGCGCGGGGCCGAGGCCGGGTAGGTGGAGGTCTTGTCGACCGCGACCACCTGGGCGCCGGCGCCGATCGCGAACAGGTCCTCGGTCACCGTCGCCGACAGCGAGACGATCCGGGCCGGCTTCTTCTCGATCGTCACCGCGGTGCTGCCGGTTCCGAGCGTCACCGGGAACACCGCTTCGGCAACGGTGCCGGTGCTCGAACCGCCACCGGCCGGTGCCGTACTCGAGCTGTTGCCAGCCGGTTGCGGGCCGTCCGAACTCGAGCAGCCGGCCGCGGCCAGCAGCGTCGCGGCCGCCATCAGGCAGGCCGGCGCCTGCCACCAACGAACTTTTCTCATCTGTTTCATCCTCCGATCAACCCGGGAGGACGAAGTGCGCTCGCCTAGGCCGGCCACCGGAGGCAGCGCAGGCCTGACCGAACCGCCCTTCCTCCGAGGACAGGTGTCGTGACGCAGGCAGGCGTCCGGGCTCGCCCCTGGCGGGGGCAGTACCGTTGCGGGACAGCGCCGGAATCTCACCGGTCTTCGCTGCTGATGCGCCGTCTCACACCAGGCGTGAGACGGCAGAACACTAACACGCCGCAACGGTGGCACCGCACCCGTCGAAGTCCGGGCGCCCGGCCACCCCGTCGGGAGGAGGACGAGCAGATGGCCCGACCCGCCAACCCGCTGGGCAGCCCGCTGCCGCTGGTCGCCGCACCGATGGCCGGCGGCCCCACCACCGTCCGGCTCGCCGCCGCGGCCACCGAGGCGGGGGCGTTCGCCTTCCTGGCCGGTGGCTACAAGACAGCGGACGCGCTCGCCGCCGAGATCGCCGAACTGCGCCGCAGCACCGAAACGTTCGGCGTGAACCTGTTCGCGCCGGTGCCGAGCATGGTCGACGACGCCGACTACCGCCGCTACGCCGAGGAGCTGCGGGCCGATGCCGAGCGCTACGGCCTCGACCTGCCACCGGAGCCGCAGACCGACGACGACCGGTGGCAGGACAAGCTCGACCTGCTGCTGGCCGACCCGGTGCCGGTGGTCTGGTTGACCTTCGGCCTCGCCCAGGCGGCCGACTTCGCCGCGCTGCGCCGGGCCGGTAGCCGGCTGCTGGTCACCGTCACCACCGTCACCGAGGCGCGGGTGGCAGCCGAGGCCGGCGTGGATGGGCTCGTCGTGCAGGGCAGCGACGCCGGCGGCCACAACGGCACCCACGACCCCTACCGGGCGATCATCCCGACCCGCACCGACGAGCTGACCCGGGCCGTCGGGCAGGTCACCGGACTGCCGCTGATCGCCGCCGGTGGCGTGGACGGCCCGCAGGCGGTCACCGCACTGCTGGACGCCGGGGCCGGTGCGGTGGCCGTCGGCACCCTGCTGCTGCGCACCGACGAGAGCGGTGCCTCGCAGACCTACCGGGACGCCCTGGCCGACCCGGGCTTCGACGGCACCGTGATCACCCGGGCCTTCACCGGCCGCTACGCCCGCGGCCTGCGCAACCGGTTCATCGCCGACCACGAGGCCGGCGCGCCGGCCGGCTACCCGGCGATCCACTACCTGACTCGGGACCTGCGGCGGGCCGCTGCCGCTGCCGGCGATCCGCACCGGGTCAACCTGTGGGCCGGCACCGGCTATCGCAACGCCGGCACCGGACCGGCCCGCGCCGTCATCGAACGGCTGGCCGGCGACCTCTAGGACGGTCAAGTAGTCGAGCTGCACCTCCTCGACCAAGCGTTAGTCGACGATGCCCATCCGGCGCAGCGCCTCGACCACCTGCTCGGCGGCCTGCTCGGCCGAGGTGGTGGTGGTGTCGAGGTGCACCTCGGGCGAGCGCGGCACCTCGTACGGCGAGTCGATGCCGGTGAAGTTGGGCAGCTCCCCGCGCCGGGCCTTGGCATAGAGGCCCTTGCGGTCCTGGTGCTCGGCGACGTTCAGCGGGGTGTCGACGAACACCTCGCAGAACTCGCCCGGCCCCACCAGGTTGCGCGCCATCGCCCGGTCGGCCGCGTACGGCGAGATGAAGGACGCCAGCACGATCAGCCCGGCGTCCACCATCAGCTTCGCGACCTCGGCGACCCGCCGGATGTTCTCGATCCGGTCGATCTCGCTGAAGCCGAGGTCCCGGTTCAGGCCGTGCCGGACGTTGTCGCCGTCGAGCAGGTAGGTGTGCCGGCCGTCGGCGTGCAGCCGGCGCTCGACCAGGTTGGCGATGGTGGACTTGCCTGCGCCGGAGAGCCCGGTGAACCACACCACGCAGGGCTGGTGCCCCTTCAGGGCGACGTGGGCCTGCTTGTCCACCTCGATGGCCTGCCAGCTGATGTTGGTGCTGCGGCGCAACGCGAAGTGCAACATGCCGGCGGCCACCGTGTCGTTGGTGAGCCGGTCGATGAGGATGAAGCCGCCCATCTCGCGGTTGTCGGTGTAGGGGTCGAAGGCGATCGGCTCGCCGAGGCTGACGGTGCACACCCCGATCTCGTTGAGATCGAGAGAGGTGGCCGCGGTCTGCTCCAGCGTGTTGACGTTGATCTTGTACTTGGGCTGGCTCAGGGTCGCCGTGGTCCGGCGGGTACCGAGCTTGAACAGGTACGAGCGGGACGGCAGCATCCGCTGCTCCGACATCCACACCACGTGCGCCTCGAACTGGTCGCCCACCTGGGCGGCATCGCGCACCGAGGACAGCACCTGGCCCCGGCTGACGTCGATCTCCTCGGCCAGGGTCAGCGTCACCGACTGCCCGGCCACCGCGTGCTCGAGGTCGCCGTCGGCGGTGACCACCCGCGCCACCGTGCTCTCCTGGCCGTGCGGCAGCACCTGCACCCGGTCCCCCGGCCGCACCGAGCCGCGCACGATCATGCCGGACGCGCCGCGGAAGTGCTGGTCGGGCCGGTTCATCCACTGCACCGGCATCCGGAACGGCTCGTCCGGGTCGGCAACGCGGACATCCACCTGCTCGAGGTACTCCAGCAGCGGCGGCCCGGAGTACCACGGCATCCGCGGGCTGGGGCTGGTCACGTTGTCGCCGGTCAGCGCCGACAGCGGGATCACCACCACCTCTGCGATCCCGATCTGGGCGGCGAAGCGCCGGTAGTCGGCCTCGATGTCGGCGGCGACCTGCTGGGAGAAGCCGACCAGGTCGAGCTTGTTGATCGCCAGCACGATGGTGCGGATGCCCAGCAACGACACCAGGTAGCTGTGCCGCCGGGTCTGGGTGAGCACTCCCTTGCGGGCATCCACCAGGATCACCGCGAGGTCGGCGTTGGACGCCCCGGTGACCATGTTGCGGGTGTACTGCTCGTGCCCCGGGGTGTCGGCCACCACGAACTTGCGGTTGGCGGTGTTGAAGAACCGGTAGGCGACGTCGATGGTGATGCCCTGCTCGCGCTCGGCGGCCAGGCCGTCCACCAGCAGCGCCAGGTCCAGCTCGCCGTCCTGGGTGCCGAACCGCTTGGAGTCGGCCTCCAGTGCGCTGAGCTGGTCGTCGAGGATCAGCTTGGACTCGTAGAGCAACCGGCCGATCAGGGTGGACTTGCCGTCGTCGACGCTGCCGCAGGTGATGAAGCGCAGCATCGACTTGCGCTCGTGGGCGTCGAGGTACTCCTCGATCTCGTCCGGTGTCGACCCCTCGGCGATCGGCGCGGCCATCAGAAGTAGCCCTCCTGCTTCTTCTTCTCCATCGACGCTGCCGAGTCGTGGTCGATCACCCGGCCCTGCCGTTCGGAACTGGTGGTCACCAGCATCTCGCCGATCACCTCGGTGATGGTGCTGGCGTCGCTGGCCACCGCACCGGTGAGCGGGTAACAGCCCAGCGTCCGGAATCGCACGCTGCGCTGCTCGGGCACCTCGTCCGGGCGCAGCGGCATCCGGTCGTCGTCGACCATGATCAGCGTGCCGTCGCGCTCCACCACCGGGCGCGGCTCAGCGAAGTACAGCGGGACGATCGGGATGTCCTGCAGCCGGATGTACTGCCAGATGTCGAGCTCGGTCCAGTTCGACAGCGGGAACACCCGGACGCTCTCGCCGGGATTGACCCGGGCGTTGTAGAGCCGCCACAACTCCGGACGCTGCCGTTTCGGGTTCCAGCGGTGCGCGGCCGACCGGATCGAGAAGACCCGCTCCTTGGCCCGCGACTTCTCCTCGTCCCGGCGGGCTCCGCCGAAGGCCAGGTCGAAGCGGTGCTCGTCCAGCGCCTGCTTGAGCCCCTCGGTCTTCCAGATGTCGGTGTGCACCGCCGAGCCGTGCGTGAACGGGTTGATGCCGGCGGCCAGCGCGTCGGGGTTGCGGTGCACCAGCAGTTGCATGCCGCTCTCGGCGGCCACCCGGTCCCGGAACTCATACATCTGGCGGAACTTCCAGGTGGTGTCGACGTGCAGCAGCGGAAACGGCGGCTTGGACGGGGCGAAGGCCTTCTGCGCCAGCCGCAGCATCACCGAGCTGTCCTTGCCGATGGAGTACAGCATCACCGGGCGCTCGCTCTCGGCCACCGCCTCCCGGAAGATGTGGATGCTCTCGGCCTCGAGCTGCTGCAGATGTGTCAGCACTGGTTCTGCCTCCTGCCTTTCACCCGGCACCTGCTACCGGGGCCAACGCCGTCCAGCGCCGCCATCTTCCGCGCTGCACGCACGCTACCTGCCCGAGTCCGTCACGAGCAGGGCGTTACGGATGCCGTGTGCGAACTCCGGGCAATCGCCAGGAGTTGCCCGCCGCCACGGGCGAATGGTGACACTGTGCTGGCCGACTGTTGACTGACCGTGAAGAACACCCGGAAAGTTCAGGGAATACGGCGACATAGCCCTGTGAATACGGTATGCGCAGCACCCCATCTGCGACCATCTGCGACATGCAGGAGAACCCGACGCCGAGAGATGCCGGCGTCGAGTCGAGCGCCGTGACAGCTTTCCTGCCGCGTCCGGCCGGGCCGGACACCGAGCGGGGCGCCGGGCCCGCGCGGATGGTGACCGAGGACGCCGTGGCCGCCGCGGAGCACAAGCTGGCCGCCGCCCGCAACCGGCTGGTCGCCGCCCACGACGAGGCCCAGTCGCTGATCCGCGACGCGACCAGCCAGGCGATGCTGGTGGCCGCCGCCGCCGAGCAGGCCGCCGAGGGCATGCTGGCCGAGGCCCGCGCCGAGGCCGAGGCCGAGCGCACCCAGGCCGAACTGGCCGCCGCCGCGTTCCGCACCCAGGCCGAGCAGATCCTGGTGGGCGCCCAGCGGGAGGCCGACCAGCGGCATGCGGACCTGGCTGCCGACCTGACCCGGTCCTGGAACGAGCACGAGCAGGAACTGCGCGAGATTCAGGCCGGCGCCCGGGCCGAAGCTGCCGCCGCCCGGGCCGCCGCCGACCAGCACGCCGCCACCGTGCTCGAGCAGGCCCAGCAGCAGGCGACCCAGTTGCTGGGCACTGCCCAGCAACGCCTGGACCAGGCGGCCGCCGACTCGGCGATCCAGCTGCAGGCGGCCACCGAGCAAGCGGCCGAACTGCTCGAGCAGGCCCGGCAGACCGTGACCCGCCAGCTGGCCGTCGCCGGCGAGCAGACCGCCTGGGCGCAGCAGGTGGTGGCCGGGTTGATCGAGACCGCCCAGCTGGAGGCGGCCCGGATTCGCCGCCAGGCGCATGCCGAGGCAGCGGCCGCGGTGCGCCGGCTGCGGCTGCGGGTCGGCACCGTGCTCGCCTCGGCCACCGAGAAGCAGCGCCGGCAGCGCAGCGAGCTCGACGCCGACCGGCGGCTGGTCGCCGAGGCCCGGGAACTCCAGCTGGCCGAGACCGCTGCCGAGGCGGCCGCCCTGCTGGCCGAGGCACACCGGCACGCCGGGGCGATCGTGGCCGAGGCCGAGCAGGCCGCCGCCGGTCACCACGGCCGGGCCGAGCGCCGGCTGGCCGAGGCGGAGGCCGGCGCCCGCGCGGTCCGCGAGCAGGTGGCCGACCAGGTCGGCCGGTCGCAGCGGGAGCTGTACGAGCTGCGCCGGACGGCCAGGGCCGAGGCCGGACAGCTGGTCGGCGACGCCCGCGCCGAGGCGGAGAGCCTGCGCGCCCAGGCCCGGCAGCTGCTGGACGCCGCGCGCGCCGAGGTCACGCTGCTCACCGAGCGGCGGGACGCGGTGGCCGCCGAACTCGGCGAGCTGTCCGCCGCTCTCGAGGCACTGGCGGATGCGGCCGGGCCGCCGGCAACACCGGGGCGGCACCTGGCCGCGGTGGAGCCTGCTGCCGAGGCGGAGCTGACCGCGCTTCGAGAGGCCGCCGGAATCGGCGCCGCCGGCTTGGTGGCGGTGCCCGAGCCGTCCGTCGGGCGGCACGCCTACCAGCCGGCCGACACGGCTTCGGTCGAGACCCCCGCGGCAGGCGAGGCGAGCAGCTGGCTGATCACCAACCAGGCCGCCGGCCGAGCGCCGGTCGCGGCAGTGCCGGACGCCCCTGATGCCGAGAGCAGGGAGGACCCCGAGGACGACGACAGCACTTTCCTACTCACGCAGATGATGAGAGCGGCCCATGATCCCGAACAGCAGCGAGCCCTTCCGGACGGTGATGCGCGGGTACGAGCCCGCCGAGGTCGACCGGCGGCTGGCTGAGCTGGCGGCGGCCGCGGCCGAGGCTGGGGAACGCGCTGACGAGCTGGAACGCCGGGTCGCAGAGCTCACCGCATCCGAGGCGACCGCCCGGCTCGCCGACGAAGCCGTTGCCCGGGAACCGGAGGTAGCCGACACCGCAGACACCGCCGACTCCGCCGACTTCGCCGGCTTCGGCGAGCGGATCGGGCAGATCCTGGCGCTGGCCCAGCAGGAGGCCGCGGAGCTGCGCAGCGCGGCTGCGGCCGAGGTGAACCACCGGCTGCTCGAACTGGACGCCAGCAGCGCCCGCACCATGGCCGAGGCCGATCGCTATGCCGAGCGCACCCGGGACGCCGCCGACCAGCAGGCCGCCCGGGTGCTGGAAGATGCCAGGCGCGCCGCCGACCAGATCGTCGAGGCGGCCACCCGGCACGCCGGCGCCCGCCGGGCCGAGGCCGAGGCGATCTATGAGGGTCAGCGCGCCCAGGCCGCCCAAGCCGCCGGCGACTTCGAGCAGGCGCTGAGCCAGCGCCGGAACAAGGCTGAGGCCGACCTGCAGCAGCGCACCGCGATTGCCGAGCGGCAACTGGCCGGCAGCCGCGAGCATGCCGAGCAACTGCGCCTCGAGGCCGAGCAGCTGGCCGCCGACGCCGAGCGCGAGGCGGAGATGCTGATCGCCGACGCCGAGCGGCGAGCCGAGCGCCTGATCGCTGAAGCCACCGGGCACGCCGAACGGATCCGCTCGGAATCCGAACGCGAGCTGGCCGCCGCCACCGAGCGCCGTAACAGCATCAACACCCAGCTGGCGCACGTCCGGCAGATGCTGGCCACCCTGACCGGTGCTGCCGGTCCGGGGTCGCGGCCGGCCGGCCCGGTGCCATTGATCGCCGCGGACGAGCCGGGCGGGACCGAACCGGCCGCAGCAAACCCCGAACCGGCGACGGCCGGCTAGCCGGGTCCCGGCCGCGGGTACTCGCGCCGGTTCGAGTCGGCCTCGATCAACCGGTTCAGGGTCTGCTGCACGTCGTTGGCCCGCGGGATGTTGACCAGCGTCTCTTGCCCGTTCTCACCGGCGGACTCGATGTGCAGGGTGCCGGACCGGAACAACCGGTCGGACAGCGTCTGCTCGTAGGCCACGTCGCTGATCCGGCCGAGCGTGATGTCACGCCCGACGTGCTTGAGCACCCCGCGCCGGATCAGCACCCGCCGGGTGGTGATCACGTAGTGGGTGGACCGCCAGCGGATCAGCGGCGCCAGCGTCAGCCAGGCCAGTAGCGCCAGCCCGACCACCAGGATCGCCACCAGCAGCAGGTGCCGGGCGTTGGCGTTGTCCCCGCCGTCGGGCAGGAAGGCGATCGCCACCCCGGACAGCGCGCAGATCAGCAGGAACGCCCCCACCGCCGGCACCAGGGTCAACCAGTGCGGGTGCAGGTGCTCGACGATCTCCTCGTCTTCGTTGAGCAGCTTCTCCGGATACGCCATCTTCAAACTCCCCGTCCGGCCGGCGTTATGTTGGGTCTACGTTAGCGGACGTCCCGGCGGACATGGGTGACATCTCCGGCAGCCACCGCGACCGGAGCGCCGCCGCCGGACGGGCGCACCACCAGCCGGCCGCTGTCATCGACGTCCTCGGCCCGGCCGGTCAGGGTGTGGCCGGCGAGCTCGACCGACACCGCCAGGCCCAGCGTGGCGCACGCCGCCCGGTAACCGCCAGCCAGCCCGCTGGCGGCGGCGTCGCCCGCGTGTGCCTGCCAGGCGGTGTAGAGACCGTCGAACCGGCTCAGGAACCCCACCAGCAGTTCGGCCCGGTCGAGCTCCCGGTGGCCCTCGATCAGCAGCGAGGTGGCCGCCCGCACCGGCAGCTCGGCCCGTTCGGTCGAGACGTTGAGGCCCACCCCGACCACCGCCGTGTCCGGCCCGGACTGCACCAGGATGCCGGCCACCTTGCGGCCCTCCGGTCCCAGCAGCACGTCGTTCGGCCACTTCAACTCGGCCGCCGAGCCCAGTGTCCGGGCCAGCGCCAGGCCGGTCAACAACGGCAACCAGCCCCAGGTCGGCAGCGGTGGCGCCGGCCGCAGCAACACCGAGAAGGTCAGCCCGGCACCGGCCGGCGACTCCCAACTGCGGCCCAGCCTCCCCCGGCCGCCGGACTGCAGTTCGGCCACCAGGACCGTGCCGGCCGGCGCACCGTTCGCCGCGGCGGCAAGCAGGTCGGAGTTGGTGGACCCGGTCTCGGCCACCGCCTCCACCAGCCAGCGGCCGGCCAGCCGCGCGGTTACGGCGTCGGCGTCCAGCGGGTGCCTGGACTGCGCCGACGGCGCCGGCTGGGTGGTCATCTGCCCATTGTCGCCGCGGCTGCCCGATCGCGTGGCCGGAATCCGCCGCGCGGCTCGCGAGGTCGGTCACTCCGCCGATCGTGCCGGCCGGCAGCGGGCTAGGCTCAGCGCTCATGAGTGCTGACCTGCAGCCGGCTCCGGCGGCACCGGAGCCGACCGAGGCAGCTCCGTCCGTCCCGGCCGAAGACGGCGCCGCCGGAGCGGACGGAACCGCCGCGACCTCCGGCCCGGCCCGGCCCGATCCGCACAGCACCGCCGGCAAGCTCGCCGAGCTGGAGGCCCGCTACGAGGAGGCGGTGCACGCCGGCTCCGAGCGGGCGGTGGCCAAGCAGCACGCCCGCGGCAAGAAGACCGCCCGCGAACGGGTCGCCATGCTGCTCGACGAGGGCTCGTTCGTCGAGTTCGACGAGCTGGCCCGGCACCGCTCGACGCTGTTCGGCCTGGAACGCAACCGGCCCTACGGAGACGGGGTGGTCACCGGGTACGGCACCGTCGACGGGCGTCCGGTGTGCGTGTTCAGCCAGGACGTGACGATCTTCGGCGGCGCGCTCGGCGAGGTGTACGGCGAGAAGATCGTCAAGGTGCAGGACTTCGCGCTCAAGACCGGTTACCCGCTGATCGGCATCAACGAGGGCGGCGGCGCGCGAATCCAGGAGGGGGTGGTCTCGCTCGGCCTGTACGGCGACATCTTCTACCGCAACGTGCAGGCCTCCGGCGTCATCCCGCAGATCTCGCTGATCATGGGCGCCGCGGCCGGCGGCCACGTCTACTCCCCCGCCCTGACCGACTTCGTGGTGATGGTCGAGGGCACCTCGCAGATGTTCATCACCGGCCCGGACGTCATCAAGACCGTCACCGGCGAGGACGTCAGCATGGACGACCTGGGCGGTGCCCGGGTGCACAACACCACCTCGGGCAACGCGCACTACCTCGGCGCCGACGAGCAGGACGCCATCGACTACGTCAAGGCGTTGCTGTCCTACCTGCCCAGCAACAACATGGACCTGCCGCCGGCCTTCGAGGAGCTCTCCGAGGCCGAGCTCGCCGAGCGCGACCAGTTCCTCGACACCTTCGTCCCGGACTCGGCCAACCAGCCCTACGACATGCACACCGTGATCTCGCACCTGGTCGACGACGGCGAGTTCCTCGAGGTGCACGCGCTGTTCGCGCCCAACATCATCTGCGGCTTCGCCCGGATCGACGGCCGGCCGGTGGGCGTGGTCGGCAACCAGCCGCTGCACTACGCCGGCTGCCTGGACATCGACGCCTCGGAGAAGGCGGCCCGGTTCGTGCGCACCTGCGACGCCTTCAACGTGCCGGTGCTGACCCTGGTGGACGTGCCCGGTTTTCTGCCCGGCACCGGCCAGGAGTGGCAGGGCATCATCCGCCGCGGCGCCAAGCTGATCTTCGCCTACGCCGAGGCCACCGTTCCCAAGGTCACCGTGATCACCCGCAAGGCCTTCGGCGGCGCCTACGACGTGATGGGCTCCAAGCATCTCGGCGCCGACGTCAACCTGGCCTGGCCGACCGCCCAGATCGCGGTGATGGGCGCCCAGGGAGCGGCCAACATCCTCTACCGCAAGGAGTTGGCCGAGCTCGCCGACGACCTGCCGGCCCAGGAGGCCCGCCGCGCGGAACTGGTCGCCGAGTACGAGGACGCCCTGGTCAACCCCTACGTCGCCGCCGAGCGGGGCTACGTCGACACGGTGATCCCGCCGTCGGAGACCCGGGCGCTGATCGTGAAGTCGCTGCGCATCCTGCGCACCAAGCGGCAGAGCCTGCCGCCCAAGAAGCACGGGAACATCCCGCTGTGACCACTGGAAACCCTGCGCCCGACGCCGGCGGCTCGCAATCGACCGCCGAGTCGCTGGTGCGGATCACCTCCGGCCAGCCGACCGAGGACGAGCTGGCCGCGGTGAGCGTGCTGCTGCTGTCGATCGCGCGGTCCCGGTCCGTCCCGGCGGCACCGGTGCGGCAGGCCGGCGGCTGGGCCGATCCGGCACTGCGGCTGCGCCGGCCGCCGCCGCCTGGTCCCGGCGCCTGGCGCGCCAGCACCTGGTCCTGAGATCTGGCTGGTCAGGGCAGTTGGTACGGCGGCGTGGTGCCGCCGAACACCTCGGCGCAGCCACAGCCCTCGCCCTGCCCGGCGGGCAGCTCGACGAGGGTGGCGACCAGCAACTCGCGCAGCTTGGGCAGGTTGGCCGCGAAGGTCTCCAGCACCTCGGCATGGGTGACGCCGTGCCCGACCTCGACGCCGGCGTCGTGGTCGGTGACCAGGCACAGCGAGGTGAAGCACAGTGCCAGCTCGCGGGCCAGCGCAGCCTCCGGCATCGCCGTCATGCCGATGATGGTGGCGCCGCTGCGGCGATAGTCCCGCGACTCGGCCCGGGTGGAGAAGCGCGGGCCGTTGATCACCACCAGGGTGCCGTCCCCGGTCAGGGGGATGCCGGCGGCCGCGGCGGCCCGTTGCGCACCGGCCCGGCCGACCGGGCAGTACGGGTCGGAGAACGCCAGGTGGGCCACGCCGGACTCGCCGTCGGAGTAGGTGTGCGGCCGGCCCCAGGTGCGGTCGATGATCTGGTCGGGCAGCACGAGCGCGCCCGGCCCGAGTTCGGGCAGCAGCGAGCCCACCGCCGAACCGGTCACCACCTGGCGCACGCCGAGCGAGCGCAGGGCCCACAGGTTGGCCCGGTAGGGCACCCGGTGCGGCGGGAACCGGTGGTCGGCCCCGTGCCGGGGCAGGAACGCCACCCGCCGTCCGGCCAGCAGGCCGACCGTCAGCTCGTCGCTCGGCTCGCCGTACGGGGTGTCCACCCGTACCGGCTCGGCCTGGTCGAGGAGCGAGTAGAAGCCGGAACCGCCGATGACACCGATCTCGGCCCGGGGCGCCGTACCGGTCTCGGCCGAGGACAGGGCTGAGGAGGGGATAGCCATGTTGCACACGGTAGCGAGCCGTGCAGAGCGCGAGATGCACCCGTCGCCACGGTTTGATATTGCGCCGTCCGGCGGGAGATAGTAGGACGTCAGAACATCCGGACTGCCGGGAGCCAGCTATGCAGAGCAGGCACTACAACGAGGACCACCTCGCCTTCGGTGACGCGGTGCGCACCTTCATCGCCAAGGAGATGCAGCCGGACTACCTGGCCTGGGAGGCGGCCGGCCTCGCCCCACGCGAGCTGTTCCGGGCTGCCGGCCACAACGGCTTCCTCGGCCTGCAGATCCCCGAGCAGTACGGCGGCGGCGGCACCGAGGATTTCCGGTTCAACCAGATCCTCGGTGAGGAACTGATGCTGGCCGGCGTCGGCGGCGCGGGCCTCGGCCTCACCCTGCACAACGACATCTGCTTGCCCTACTTCACCCGCTACTGCACCGACGAGCAGAAGCGGCGCTGGCTGCCCGGCATCGCCTCCGGGGAGCTGATCACTGCGGTGGCGATGACGGAGCCGGGCGCAGGGTCCGACCTGGCCGGCATGCGAACGTCGGCGGCCGTGGTCGGCAGCGACCTGGTGGTCAACGGCGCCAAGACCTTCATCACCAACGGCATCAACGCCGACCTGGTGATCGTCGCGGTGCGCACCGGAACCGACCGGCACAAGGGCCTGAGCCTGGTGGTGCTGGAGCGCGGCATGCCGGGCTTCGAGCGCGGCCGCAACCTCGACAAGCTCGGCCTGCACTCCCAGGACACCGCCGAGCTGAGCTTCTCAGACGTCCGGGTGCCTCGGGCCAACGTGCTCGGCGAGGTCGGCACCGGTTTCTACAGCCTGGTCGCCAACCTGCCGCAGGAGCGGCTCTCGATCGCCATCTCCGGGGTGGCCGCGGCCCGCGCCGCCATGAACTGGACGATCAGCTACGTCCGCGAGCGCAAGGCCTTCGGCCAGTCGATCGGCTCGCTGCAGAACACCCGGTTCGTGCTGGCCGAGATCGCCACCGAGGTCGACGTGGCGCAGGCCTACATCGACCGGTGCGTCGACGCCCTGATGGTCGGCGACCTGACCCCGGAGGACGCGGCCAAGGCCAAGTGGTGGGCCACCGAGATGCAGGGCAAGGTGGTCGACCGCTGCCTGCAGTTGCACGGCGGCTACGGCTACATGCAGGAGTACCCGATCGCCCGCGCCTACGCCGACGCCCGGGTCACCCGCATCTACGGCGGCGCCACCGAGGTCATGAAGGACCTGATCGGCAAGTCCCTCAATCTCGGCTAGCGCCCGGTCTGGGCGCTGACCGATTGGTCCGCGGCTCAGGGCTGGTTGTTGGGCCCGACCGGGATGCGCACGGTGCGGCTGGACTTGGTCAGCACCGGCATGCCGTCCATCTGCCGGTAGACGGTGGCGGTGACCTGGGCGGCGCCCGGGTGCAGGCCGTTGCCGTAGTAGGCGATGCTCAGCGTCGGGTGGTTGTTGGCGGTGGTGCAGCTGAACTCACCGACACCGTTGGCCGACGATGCCAGCGGGTAGCTGACCCCGTTCTGGACCAGTTTCATGTCCAGCAGGTAGTCGCCGGCCGGGCAGTTGCGCAGCTGGACGGTCGCGTTCACGGTGTCGTACAGCGGGCCGTCGCCGAACGGGCTGGGGTCGTACTGGTAGATCGCGCCGGTGCTGCGCTCGATCGTCAGCTGGGCCTTCGGCGCGGCGTCGGCGGTGGGGGCCAGTACCGCCAGGGCCGCGCAGGCGGCGAGGGTGCTGGGCACAAGAGCGCGCATGTTGTTCCGTCCTAGACCTCGTCAGATGGAGCCGAGCGCGAGCAGAGAACCGTTCCCCGAACCGGCTTACGGCGACGTTACTTCGCCTCCGCGTAGGCCGCAATTCCAAACTAGCCATGGTGCTTTTATCGTTACCACACAAGGAGTAACTCGATTGGATCATCCGATTACGCTCCGCAGTCAGAGGTTGCTACCGGCTCCGCTCGACGGCCGCCGCGAGCCGCTGGGTTAGCCTCGGGACGAGGCGCACCACGGCAGGTGCCATGGTCAGAATTCGGAGCTCTCCACGATGCGGTTCCTGCTCGCCTCAGCCTCGTCCGGACGGTTGCGCACGCTGCGGCAGGCCGGCGTCGAGCCCGAGGTCGAGGTCTCCGGGGTGGACGAGGACGCGGTTTCGGCAGCCACCCCGGCCGAGCTGGTACAGCTGCTGGCACACGCCAAGGCGGTCGCGGTTGCCGGCCGGCAGCGCGGCACGGTGCTGGTACTGGGGTGCGATTCGATGCTCGAACTCGACGGTGAGGCTTTGGGTAAGCCGGCGTCGGAGGAGGAGGCCATCGCCCGCTGGAAGTCCATGCGGGGGCGCACCGCGGTGTTGCGCACCGGGCACAGCTTGGTCGAGGTGGTGGATTCCGTTGCCGGCCGGGTTGTGGACCGGGTGGCCAGCACCGAGGTGCGCTTCGCCGAGCCGTCGGATGACGAGATCGCGGCCTACGTCGGCACCGGCGAGCCGTTGCGGGCGGCCGGCGCCTTTACCGTGGACGGGCTCGGCGGGTGGTTCGTCGAGTCGATCGCCGGTGACCACCACAACGTGGTCGGCTTATCACTGCCGCTACTGCGCCACATGCTGGCCGAGTTCGGCTACGCGGTCACCGACCTACCAGCGCAACCAACCTGAGGTTGTCGAGGTCGGTCGATCGCGCCGTGGTTTTGTGATTACTGGTACTGGGTGTCCCTAAGCTGATGCGTCAGCCAGGTCGAATGAAGCCGATTGCCGAAGGCAGATGCTCCAACCATCCCAGCGAAAATAACCCACGTTCCAAAGGTGTCCAGCCTACCGATGACCGCGAGGACGCCAGCGCAGAGAACTAAGGGCACGCTGAGGTAGACGACCAGCCACAGCCACAGCCGTGGGTCGGCCTTGAACAGCTGAATGAGCTTACGAGGTCCAAGGTAGCCAGCGAGGTCATCTTTGAGCCTCTGCCTCAAGCCGCCACTATGTTTACTCACGGCCTGAGTATCACACTTACTATCAGTATGAATAGCGAGGTTTTAGCAACTTGTGAGGTTGCTGAGGTTGGTCAGACCGGCGGAACACCGTGCCGCTTGTCGGCCAGCGGCCGGGCCTTGCCTGCCAGCGTCTCGAACCGCCGCACCAGCTCGGCCCGCAGCTCGGACGGGTTGATGATCGCGTCGATCACCAGGTCGGCGGCCAGCCGCAGCAGGTCGACGTCCTCCTCGTACTCGGCCCGCCTGGCCTTGACGAACGCCGCCCGCTCCTCGTCATCGGCGATCTCGGCGATCTTGTTGGCGTAGACGGCGTTCACCGCCGCCTCCGGCCCCATCACCGCGACCCGGGCAGTGGGCAGCGCGATGCAGGCGTCCGGCATGAAGCCGGGGCCGTCCATCGCGTACAGGCCGGCGCCGTAGGCCTTGCGGACCAGCACCGACAGTTGCGGCACATTCGCCTCGGACACCGCGGTGATCATCTTGGCGCCGTGCCGGATGATGCCCTGCCGCTCCACCTCGGAGCCGATCATGAAGCCCGGCACGTCGGCCAGGTAGAGCAGCGAGACGTTGAAGGCGTCGCACAGCCAGATGAACCGGGCCGCCTTGTCGGCCGAGTCGCCGAACAGCACCCCGCCGCGCACCGCGGAGTTGTTGGCCACCACTCCCACCGGCCGGCCGTCGATCCGGCCGAAGCCGGTGATCAGCTCGGCGGCGAACTCGGGCTTGACCTCGAAGAACGAGTCGTCGTCGATCAGGCCGTCGATCACCAGGTGCATGTCGAACGGCATCGACTCGGCCACCGGCACCACGTCGTCGGCCAGCTCCACAGCCGGCGGCTCGGCGGCATAGCCAGGCGCCGGCAACCGCCAGTTCAACGGCAGGTAGGAGAAGAACAGCTTGGCCTGCTCGATCGCGTCGGCGTCATCAGTGGCCAGGTTGTCGCCGCACCCTGAGACGGTGGCGTGCATCCGGGCGCCGCCCATCTCGGTCAGGCTGACCTTCTCCCCCACCACCATCTCGGCCATCCGGGGCGAGCCGAGGTACATCGAGGCGTTCGCCTCGACCATGATCACGATGTCGCAGAACGCCGGGATGTAGGCACCGCCGGCCGCGGACGGGCCGAACAGGCAGCAGATCTGGGGCACCTTGCCCGACAGCGCCACCTGGTTGTGGAAGATCCGTCCCGCCCCGCGCCGGCCCGGGAACAGCGCCACCTGGTCGGTGATGCGAGCCCCGGCGGAGTCGATCAGCCAGAAGATCGGCAGTTCCTCGACCAGCGCGCGCTCGGTGACCCGGATGATCTTCTCCACCGTCCGGGCGCCCCACGAACCCGCTTTGACCGTCGGGTCATTCGCGACCACCAGCGCCGGCCGGCCCTCGACCAGCCCCTGACCGGTGACCACCCCGTCGGCTGGCAGCCCCGGCGCGCCGGCGTTGGCCAGCTGGCCGTCCTCGACGAAGCTGCCCTCGTCGAAGAGCAGCGCGATCCGGTCCCGGACGTAGAGCTTGTCGGCCGCGGCGAGCTTCTCAGCCGCTTTGGCGTGCGGCGCGAGGGTGGCCGCCCGGGCCGCGGCTACCTTCTCAGCGTCCGACATACCGGTTCACCCGCACTCTCTTCCTCACGCCTAGATTTCAAGGATTCCGTATACGGCCTGCACGCCAGGGCGATCACAACGTATACGGAATCGGCAGGGCGGCGATCAGGGCAGCCGCTACTCGACAGGCAGGCCGAGCGCCCGGGCGATGACCATCCGCTGCACCTCGGAGGTGCCCTCGCCGATCTCGAGGATCTTGGCGTCCCGGTAGAACCGGGCCACCGGGTACTCCTCCATGAAGCCGTAGCCGCCGAACACTTGGGTCGCCACCCGGGTGGCCGAGACCGCCGCCTCGCTGGAATACAGCTTGGCGATCGCGGCCGCCTGCTTGACCTCGGCGGCCGGCCGGCCGGCGTCCTTGAGCCAGGCGGCCTTGTAGGTCAGCGTCCGGGCGGCCTCTACCGCGACGGCGAGGTCGCTGATCGCGAAGGCGATCGCCTGCCGCGAGCCGATCGGCTTGCCGAAGGTGTGCCGCTCCTTGGCGTAGCGCAGCGACTCGTCCAGGCAGGCCTGGGCGAGGCCGACCGCAAGTGCGGAGATGGCGATCCGGCCGTCGTCGAGGATGGCCAGGAACTGCTTGAAGCCGGCGCCGCGCTTGCCGACCAGGTTGGCCTCGGGCACCCGGCAGTCGTCGAAGACCAGGCCGTGGGTGTCGGAGATGCGCCAGCCGAGCTTGTCGTAGGGCGGCTGCACCTCGAAGCCGGGGGTGCCGCTCGGGATCAGGATCGCCGAGATCTCGGGCTTGCCCTTGTCGGTGGTGCCGGTGCGGGCGGTCACCGTGACCACCGAGGTGATCGACGAGCCCGAGTTGGTGATGAAGGCCTTGGCGCCGTTGACCACCCACTCACCGTCCACCAGTTCGGCCTTGGTCCGGGTGGCGCCGGCGTCCGAGCCCGCCTCGGGTTCGGTCAGGCCGAAGCCGGCCAGCGCGCGGCCGGCGACCAGGTCGGGCAGCCACTGCTGCTTCTGCTCCTCGGTGCCGAAGCTGAGGATCGGGTTGATGCCCAGGCCCACCCCGGCCGACAGCGTGATGCCGATGGACTGGTCCACCCGGCCGAGCTCTTCGATGGCCACGCACAGCGAGGTGAAGTCGGCACCGGCGCCGTCGTACTCCTCGGGCACCACCAGCCCGAACAGGCCCAGCTCGCCCATCTTCGGGATCAGCTCGACCGGGAAGTAGTGCTCGCGGTCCCACTTCGCCACGTGCGGGGCGACCTCGGACTCGGCGAAATCGCGCACCACCTTGCGGAACACCTCGTGGTCGGCTGACAGCTCGAAGGACATGGCGACTCCCGGACGGCGAACGGGCCGGCGGCAGCGGATCGCGCTCCCCACCAGCTCGGAACTGGTCTAGATCGATAAGTTGACGTTTACGTCAACGTTAAGGACTATAGCGTTATGACCTCGGCGACGGAAGCCAGCGCGGCAAGCCGCACCTGGACCGTCGGCGAGCTGGCCGACGAGCTCGGCATCACCACCCGGACGCTGCGCTTCTACGAGGCCGAGGGCCTGGTCGCACCGGCCCGGGCCGGTGTGGCACGGGTCTATGACCATCGCGACCGGGCCCGGCTGCGGCTGATCCTGCGCGGCAAGCGGTTCGGCATGTCGCTGTCGGAGATCCGCGAGATCGTCGGTATGTACGACGGGGCGGCCAGTTCCGAGCGCCGCCAGCTGGAGACGCTGCTGGCCCGGCTCGGCGAGATCGCCGAGGACCTGCGGGCCCGCCAGCGCGACCTGGCCCGCACCCTGCACGAGGTGGACGAGGTCGCCGACCTCTGCCGGGACCGGCTCACCGAACTGCCCTAGCCCGGACTGCCCAGTCCTCGGCCGGCGCTTCGCCGGCACCACCGTCACCGGCGCCGTACCCCGACCGACCGTGAAGTCCTCTCCGGCTCATGACGTCCGCCGTGCTGCCGATTCGACCTCTGCCCGACCGGATCATCCGCGCATGGACCGGAACCGGGCTTTTTCTCCGAATGAGCAGAATAGGCTTCGCCATATGAGCCAACCGCTGATCGACTCGCTACGGCGGGCCCTGGCGGCCAACCCGGACGACCTGCCGCTGCGGCTGCACCTCGCCGGGCTGCTGCTGGACGCCGGCGACCGGTCGAGCGCGGTCGCCGAGCTGGCCACGGTGCTGGTCGGCGAACCCGGCAACCCGGCCGCGCTGGAGCTGATGGGCCGCGCGCTGGACGGCCCCGCCCGACAGCCTGAGACCGCACAGCCCGACGCCGCCCGTGATGCCGTGCGGGAGCAGCCGACGGAGCACCCGGCCGCTCCGGCGAGCTTCGACTGGACCGCCGCCGAGGAGCAGCTGGGCGTGGACGTGCCACCGATGTTCGTCGGATCCACCGAGACCACCGGTGAGCCGGCCTACGACGTGGAGCGGCCGGTGCTGCGGCTGGCCGACGTGGGTGGCATGACCCAGGCCAAGCAGCGCCTGGAGGCCAGCTTCCTGGCGCCGCTGCGCAATCCCGAGCTGCGCCGGATGTACCACAAGAGCTTGCGCGGCGGGCTGCTGATGTACGGGCCGCCCGGCTGCGGCAAGACCTTTCTGGCCCGGGCATTGGCCGGCGAGCTGCAGGCCGGCTTCCTCAGCGTGCAGATCACCGACGTCCTCGACCCCATGCTCGGCAACAGCGAGCACAACGTGCACGAGCTGTTCCAGGCCGCTCGCCAGGCCGCGCCGTGCGTGCTGTTCTTCGACGAGGTGGACGCCCTCGGCCAGCGCCGGTCGCAGACCCGCAACAGCGCCCTGCGCGGCACCGTCAACCAGTTGCTGACCGAGCTCGACGGCGTGGAACAGGACAACGACGGGGTTTTCGTGCTGGCCGCCACCAACCAGCCGTGGGACGTCGACCCCGCGCTACGCCGGCCCGGCCGGTTCGACCGGACCGTGCTGGTCCTGCCGCCCGACGAACCGGCCCGGGAGGCGATCTTCCGGCATCACCTGCGGCAGCGGCCGATCGCCGGCATCGACACGACGCGGCTGGCCAAGCGCACCGACGGACTGTCCGGCGCCGACATCGCCTACGCCTGCGAACTGGCCGCCGAGCAGGCGCTGCTGGACAGCGTCGCCACCGGCGAGCCACGCCCGATCGGCATGCCGGATCTGGAGCAGGCGCTGGCCGGCCTCGCACCGTCGATCGGGCCCTGGCTGGAGACCGCGCGCAACCTGGTCGCTTTCGGCGAGGACGACGGCACCTACGCCGAGCTGCGCAAGTACCTCAAGCGAGCCGGCCGCCTGTGACCTCGACCGGGCCGGTCCAGCTGGCGGCCGGGCTGGTGGACACCAGCCCAGCTGTCGCTATGCGGCTGCTCGCCCCGTACCTGGCCAGCGAACCGGACGACCCGTACGCGCTCTGCCTGGCCGCGCACGCGTTGATTGACCTCGACCAGCTCGAACGGTCACTGGAGATGTCCCGGCGGGCAGCCCGGCTGGCGCCGGACGAGGACTGGCCGATCCGGTTGCAGGCGAGCGCACTGGTCGACCTCGGCCGCACCGACGAGGCGCGGCACCTGGCCCGGCTCAGCGTCCGGACCAGTCCCGGCAACTGGCAGGGGCACTACCTGGTGGCCGCGACGGACCTGGCGGCCAAGGCGGTTCGCGCCGACTCGATGGCGGCCGCCGAGCAGGCCCGCCGGCTGGCACCGGACGAGCCCGCGGCACACGTAGTGGTCGGCCAGGTGGCGCTGGCCCGGCGCAGGCCTCGACTGGCCACCCAGTCGTTCGAACAGGCGCTCAGGCTGGACCCGGACGACACCGCGGCCCGGCACGAGTTGGCCCGGGCTCAGCTCCGCCGGTTCCGGTTGGCGGCGGCGGTGAGTGGCTTCCTCGCGGTCGGGCGGATGGACCCCACCAACCGCACGGCCCGGACCAACCTGACCCTGATCGTGGCCCGGGCCGCCCTGGTGCTGCACTACACGTCGCTGATCGCCTGCCGGCTCAGCCCGTCCAGCGCGCAGGGCAGCGCGGCCCTGGTGCTGGTGGTGCTGTCCGGCGCCGTCGTCTGGCTCCGATCGCGCGGCGGACCGGCGCTGTACCGGTTTCTCGCGAGCATTCCGCGCAGCGACGTCCTGCTGACCACCTGGATCGGGCTGCTGTTGCTGGCCGATGCGCTGCTGATCCTGGGCGGCCTGCTGACCCTGGGCAGGCCGTTCGGCACCGCGGCGTCCGGTGAACTGTCCGGGCCGGCCTCCGCGATGATCATCCTCGGGCTGCTGCTCAGCTGGATCCGGTGGCGGCGGATCCGATCTGCCGGTCGCTCCGGCTGAGCGACCTCCCGCGCGGTTCGGCGGGGTGATCGACCACTCAGGCCACCGGGTCCAACCGATGGGTAACCTTCGCACCAGTGAGCGTCCGAGCCGTGCGTGCCGTGCGGTGGACCGAGAGCTGGAGGCAGGCAGATGCACAAGGTGCTCATCGCCAACCGTGGCGAGATCGCCGTCCGGGTCATCCGGGCCGCCCGGGACGCGGGCCTGGCCACGGTCGCGGTCTACGCCGATCCGGACCGCGACGCCTTGCACGTCCGGATGGCCGACGAGGCGTTCGCGCTCGGCGGCAACACTCCAGCCGAGAGCTACCTGGTGATCGAGAAGGTGGTGGACGCGGCGGTGCGCTCCGGTGCCGACGCGGTGCACCCCGGTTACGGCTTCCTGTCCGAGAACGCCGACTTCGCCCAGGCGGTACTGGACGCCGGGCTGACCTGGATCGGGCCGTCCCCGCAGGCGATCCGCGACCTCGGCGACAAGGTGACCGCCCGGCACATCGCGCTGCGGGCCGGCGCGCCGCTGGTGCCGGGCACCAAGGACCCGGTCTCCGGTGCGGACGAGGTGGTGGCCTTCGCCGGCGAGCACGGCCTGCCGGTGGCCATCAAGGCGGCCTTCGGTGGCGGTGGCCGGGGCCTGAAGATCGCCCGCACCATCGAGGAGATCCCCGAGCTGTACGCCAGCGCCGTGCGCGAGGCGGTCAGCGCGTTCGGGCGTGGCGAGTGCTTCGTGGAGCGCTACCTGGACCGGTCCCGGCACGTCGAGGCGCAGGTGCTGGCCGACACCCACAGCAACGTAATCGTGGTCGGTACCCGGGACTGCTCGCTGCAGCGGCGCAACCAGAAGCTGGTGGAGGAGGCCCCGGCGCCGTTCCTCACCGACTCCCAGCGCGAGCGGATCCACTCCTCGGCCAAGGCGATCTGCCGGGAGGCCGGCTACACCGGCGCCGGCACCGTGGAGTACCTGGTCGGCAACGACGGCGTGATCAGCTTTCTGGAGGTCAACACCCGGCTGCAGGTCGAGCACCCGGTCTCGGAGGAGACCACCGGCCTGGACCTGGTCCGCGAGCAGTTCCGGATCGCTGATGGCGAGGCGCTGCGCTGGACCGAGGACCCGACCCCGCGCGGGCACGCCATCGAGTTCCGGATCAACGGCGAGGACCCCGGACGCAACTTCCTGCCCGCGCCCGGCGTGGTGACCAGCTACCGCGAGCCGGCCGGCCCCGGGGTCCGGGTGGACTCCGGGATCGAGGGCGGCTCGGTGGTCGGCGGCGCGTTCGACTCGCTGCTGGCCAAGCTGATCGTCTGGGGCGAGAGCCGGGACGAGGCGCTGGCCCGGTCCCGCCGCGCCCTGGACGAGTACGTACTGGACGGCATGGCCACCGCGCTGCCGTTCCACCGCGCGGTAGTGCGCGACCCGGCGTTCGCGCCGGCCGACGGGCAGGCGTTCACGGTGTTCACCCGCTGGATCGAGACCGAGTTCGACAACCGGATCCCGGCGTTCACCGGTGCCGCGGAGGCCTCGACCGAGGATGCCGAGCGGGACCGGGTGGTGGTCGAGGTGAACGGCAGGCGGCTCGAGGTCAGCCTGCCCGCCGGGTTCGGGGCAGCCGGAGCGACCGGCGGGACGGCCGGCGCCAAGAAGGCTCCCAAGCGCTCCGGTGCCCGCAAGGCCGGGGCGGCCGCGTCCGGCGACGCCCTGACCGCACCCATGCAGGGCACCATCGTCAAGGTGGCGGTCAGCGACGGCGACACGGTGGCGGCCGGCGACCTGGTGGTGGTGCTGGAGGCCATGAAGATGGAGCAGCCGATCAACGCCCACAAGGCCGGCACCGTCACCGGGCTCTCGGCCGAGGCCGGCGCCGTGGTGGCCTCCGGCGCGGTGGTCTGCGAGATCAAGGACTAGAAACCACTCCGGCGAGCCGGCCCGCATGGCACCGCGGGCCTGGCTCGCCGGGAGGAACGGGCGCCGGGGGTGGCCAGTCCCCGACGCCCGCGCTGTTCTGCGAGGTGGATCAGGCGGCGTCGAGCACGGCCTCGATCTCGAGGGTGATGGTGATCTTGTCGCCGACCACCACGCCGCCGCCGTCCATCGGCATGTCGATGTCGACGCCGAACTCCTTGCGGCTGATCTCGGTGGTGGCGGTGAAGCCGGCGCGGGTGCCGCCGAACGGGTCCGGGCCGAAGCCGTTGAGCTCGACCTTCAGCGCGACGTTCTTGGTGTTGCCCTTGATGGTCAGGTCACCGCGCACCAGGTAGTCGTCACCGGCCCGCTCGACCGAGGTCGAGGTGAAGGTGATGGTCGGGTACTTCTCCACCTCGAAGAAGTCGGCGGACTTGATGTGCGCGTCGCGCTGCGCCTGGTTGGTGTCGATCGAGGTGGCGTCGATCTCGGCCGTGACGGACGAGGCGAGCGGGTCGGCGGCGGTGACGATGGTGCCGGAGAAGGCGCCGAAGCGGCCCTTCACCTTGCTGACCATCATGTGCCGGACCGAGAACGAGACGTCGGAGTGTGCGGCGTCGATCGTCCAGGTGCCGGTCACGTAGCCGGGGATCGAAGTGTCGGCGAGCGTCATAGGGGCCTCCAAGTTGTTTAGCTCTCAACTAGTTAGTCGTACCAACTCGATCGTCCGCCCGGTCATTCCCCCGGCGCTATGAGCTGGGTCACATGCTGGAGGCAGGGGTGGCGATCAATCGCGCCGGCTGCGCACCAGCAGGGTCTGCAGGCCGGCCCCGAGCAGGCCGGCCCGATCCGACAGCGTCGAGCGGGCCATTGCGACCCCGGCGCCGAGCGCACTGCTGGCCTGCATCAGCACCCAGTCCTCGGAGCTCTGCCGCATCAGGTGGATGTCGAGGTCCACGTTGGCGAACGACCAGTCGTCCCAGTCCAGCAGCGAGGAGATGCCGCTGGCCGAGTCGGCGATCAGGGCCAGCCGCTGCAGGGTAGACATCGGCTCGCCGGCCAGCAGCGGCACCCGGGGACGCACCCAGACGCTGGCCGGTCCCGGCCGGCGGACCTCGCCCGAGACCACCCGCCATTCCAGGTGGTCGGCATAGGGAAAGCCGTCCATGCCGAAGTCGGGACACTCGTCGGGACCCGGCACCGCGGGTTCGACCGGAACGGCGCCGTCATGCTGGCCGGCCTGCTCGGTCAGCAGCCAGACCCGGGCCTGCAGGCAAGGCCGGCCGTCGGCGGCCAGTTCGGCCGCAACCAGCGCGGCGCTGCGGGCCAGCCGCAGCACCCGCGCCGATACCGCCAGCGGGGCCACCGGAACCGGTGCGAGGAATTCGGCGGCGATCCTGACCGCCACCAGATCGGTACGACCGGCGGCGGCACCGGCCAACTGCTCGGCCAGCCGGATCAGCAACGCACTCGGCGGCCCGCCATGCTGCAGGGCCGGCGACCAGGGCCCACCGCAGGCGGCGGCGCTGATCACCGAGCCGCTGAGGGTGGCACCCCCGGCCGGCCCGCCGACCTCGGTGCGCAGGCCGGCGAAGAAGGCGGGGTCCACTCCGGCAACGATAGCGGGGCGGGTACCCGGCAGACTGGACCGGTGATGGCGCACGACGAGCAGGTCGAACACCCCGGGGTGCTGCGCTGGCTGGGCTATGCGCTGGGTGGCCGGCTGCCGGAGCGCTACGCCGACTGGGTGTTCGCCGACCTGACCGGTCCGGACTGGCGGCTGCGCGAGGCCGGCCGGATCATGCTGTTCGCGGTCGTCCCGATCACGGTGCTGCTGTTGCTGCCGGGCCGGCTGGAAATCCGCATCTACGCGGCGCTGTTCGTCGTCATCGGGCCGCTGTTCGTGGGGCTGGCCTACGGCGAGGAGCTGCGCGACCGCCGGCTGCGCCAGCACGGCATGCTGCCGCCGCAGGGCCCCGACCCGGACTGAGGCCGCTGACCAGCTACTCCTGCTGCCCGGGCCGGCGGCGGGCGGCGATCCGATTGATCATCTCGATCCGCTTGGAGGCCAGCGACACCATCTCGGCGGTCCGCGCCTCGACGTGCGCGTCATCGGTGCCTTCGGAGAACACCATCGCCCAGCCGTTCTCCCCCTCCAGCGCCGGCACCCGCTCCACCAGCTCGGTGCGCGCGACGTGGTGCACGCCGTCGAAGTCGTAGTCCTCGGTCACCACCGCGACCACCACGTGGTCCTCGGGCAGCAGCCCCACGTGCGCCACGATCGCGTCGGCGTTGTCGGCGAACACCGCTGCCGCCTGGATCGTCCGGCGGGAGCGCTCGACCTGCTCCGGTGAGATGTCCATCGTGTGGTCTTCCTGTTCTGTCCGCGGGTACAACGGCTGGGTCAGGCAGCGCCGGCCGGCGTCAATCGAGGTCGTCGTGGTGCATCAGCTGCCGGGCGGCCTCGGTGACCGAACCCGAGATCGACGGGTAGATGGTGAAGGTGGCGGCCAGCGCGTTGACTGTCAGCCCCAGCTGCACCGCGATGGCGATCGAGTGGATCAGCTCCGAGGCCTGCGCCGCGACCACCGCACCGCCGATCACCACGCCGGACGCCGGCCGGCAGTAGATCTTGACGAAACCGTCCGTGGCGCCCTGCATCTTGGCCCGGGCGTTGCCCGACAGCGGCAGCGTGATGGTGCGGGCCGGCACGTCGCCGGAGGTCACCGCCGCATGGCCGATGCCGACGGTGGCGATCTCGGGATGGGTGAAGACGTTGGCGGCCACCGTCTTCAGCCGCAACGGCTGCACCGCCTCGCCGAGGGCGTGCCACATCGCCACCCGACCCTGCATGGCGGCCACCGAGGCGAGCAGCAGCACCCCGGTGCAGTCACCGGCTGCGTAGATGCCGGGCACCTGGGTGCGGGATACCCGGTCCACCTGCAGGAAGCCGGCCGCGTCGGGTGCCAGGCCGACATTCTCCAGGCCGAGGCCGGCGGTGTTGGGCACCGAGCCGACGCACATCAGCACGTGCGAGCCGCGGACGGTGCGTCCGTCGGTCAGTCGCACCTCGACCTCGTCGCCGTCCCGGTTCACCGACGCGGCCCGAGCCTTCTTCATCAGGGTGCCGCCGCGCTCGGTGAACACCTTCTCGATGACGTCGGCGGCCTCCGGGTCCTCGCCCGGCAACACCTTCTCGCGGCTGGACACCAGCGTGACCGGCACACCCAGCTCGGTGTAGCCGGAGGCGAACTCCGCCCCGGTGACGCCGGACCCCACCACGATCAGGTGCGAGGGCAGCTCGGTGAGGTCGTAGAGCTGGCGCCAGGACAGGATCCGCTCGCCGTCCGGCTCGGCACCGGGCAGCACCCGGGGGGTTCCGCCGGTGGCCACCAGCACCGCGTCCGCCTCGATCCGCTCGTCGGGCTGGCCGGCGGTGCTGACCTCCAGCGCGAACGCCCGGCCCGGCTGGTCGGCGGCGAACCAGGCCCGGCCGGCCAGCACCCGGACGCCGTGCTTGTCCAGCCGGCGGGCGATGTCGGCAGACTGGTTGGCCGCCAGCCGCCGGACCCGCTCGTTGACCACCGCCAGCCGCACCGCCACCTCACCGGACGCCGACCCCTCGAGCCCGACCGCCGGCGCGTCGCGGAACGCGGTCACCTTCTCCGAGGTGGCGATCAGGGTCTTCGACGGCACGCAGTCGTAGAGCACGCAGGCCCCGCCGACGCCGTCGGCCTCGACCAGGGTGACCTCGGCGCCGAGTTCGGCCGCGACCTGGGCGGCCTCGTACCCGGCCGGCCCGCCCCCGATGATCGCGATACGTCTCACCCGCCCATTGTCGCGGATCTGACCCGGACGCACCCGCGCGGGGCTGATGATCACGCACCGGTTTGTCGGTAGGCTGCATGCTCGTGCTCCCCTACGCCGCATACGGATCCAACATGGACCCGGCTCAGATGCGCAGCAGGTGCCCGCACTCGCCGTTCGCCGGCACCGGCTGGCTGCCGCACTGGCGGCTGACCTTCGGTGGCGAGGACCTGGGTTGGGAGGGCGCGCTCGCCACCCTGGTGGAGGAGCCGGGCAGCGCGGTCTTCGTCGCCCTGTACGACATCACCGCCCAGGACCGGATCGCGCTGGACAAGTGGGAGAGCGCCGACTCCGGGCTGTACCGGACCTGCCGGCTGCGGGTGTCCACTCTGGACGGCGACGTGCTGGCCTGGACCTACGTCCTCAACGGCTACGAGGGTGGCCTGCCCTCGGCCCGCTACCTGGGGCTGATGGCCGAGGCGGCGGACGCCGCCGGCGCGCCGGCCGACTACGTCGACGAGCTGCGCAACCGGCCCTGCCGCTCCATCGGCGGCTGACCGGCTCAGCGTTCTGGGGCCGCCACACCATTCACGCCACCCGCGCGGATGGGGCCGTTCGGCACTAGAAGTCCGGTTCACCCGCCTGCTGTGCTGCCGGGAGCCCGAAACGCGGGCGTTTTCAGCATCACGGGGGTAATGCAATGCGCCGTATCCGAATCGTCCTCGCAATCCTGCTGCTGGCAGCCGCGTCGCTGGCCGGCAGTCCTACAGCCACCGCCGCCCCGCCGGGCTTCGGGCCGCCGGTACACCTGGCCGCCGGCTGCGTGCCGGTGTCCGGGGCCGCGGACGCGACCATCGCCGCGGACGGCACCGTGCGCGGCTACGTCACCTGCGGCACCTCGCAGTCGCCGATCATCTGGTTCTTCCGGTACCAGGGCGGCACCGTGTTCACCCAGCCCACGCCGTACCACGGCCTGGTCGTCAAGGCCGCCTGGGACGGCCTGGCCAGCACCTACCTGGTGTTCAGCCGGCCGGGCACCGCCACCCCGAGCTACCAGCTGGTGCTCGGCAAGCGCCTGGACAACACCGGCGGGTACGCACCGACCACCCTGCTGACCACCACCTACCCGGCCGGCCTGAAGAAGCACCTGCCACCCATCCAGGCCGGCCTGACGGCCTACCACGGCCAGTGGTGGTCGATCTGGACCGAACCGGTCGGCGGGGTTGGCGGCGAACCGGCCTACTCGCTGTTCCAGCGGCACACCCTGCTCGGCGCCGAGCCACGCACCCGGATGACCTACCCGACCGGTCAGACCCAGGACTACGCACCGTCGCTGGCCTACTGGCACGGGCTGATGACGGTCGTGTGGCTGCGCGACATCTTCGGCACCGGGCGGGGCACACTGACCCTCGGGCAGACCACCGGCCACGGCTGGACCGCGCGGCGGTTGCCGGGCAGCTCGCCGATCCTGGACCCGATCGGATATCCCGACCTGATCGCGTACGTCAACATCCGTCACCTCGCCTGGCTGGGTGCCACCTCCGTCGGGGTGGGCATGAACGTCACCCAGTTCTTCATCCCACGCCGGTTCCTCTTCCAGGCACCGCAGGTGGCGACGGTGGCGGTGTCCGGGTTCAACCTGTTCGTGTTCTGGTCGGGAACGCAGGGGGCAGAGCTGACCGAACGGGAGGCCGCCAACTGGACCGTCCCCACTCACATCGACGGCGCGCGCACCGCCGTCCGGGTGCTCGCCCAGGGCGGCCGGGCCCGGCTGATCTACTGGGCGGACGACGGCCTGCTGACGCTGCGCGAGCAGAACTGAGCTCCGCGGTATCCGCATCGCGATAGCGATCCTGTCGCAGGCAGCCTCGTCGCTGCCGGGCGCCGGCGCGACCACCCTGGCCGCGCCGGCGCCGCATGTCGACGAACTGCGCGACACGCAGCAGTTACCCACCGGACATGTGGCGGAAAGTGTTGATTACTGCAACACTTCCCACCATTCCGGATAGTGAAAGAGGGGCTGATGCGTAACCTTCGCGCGCTTCGTGTGCGGTTCTGGGTGGAGACCGGGCTCGCCGTCACTACGGCCTTGCTCGCCCTCCTCACCGTGGTGGCTCCCACGTGGATCGAGGCGGTGTTCGGACTGGACCCCGACCGGGGTAACGGCGAAGTCGAATGGGCGCTGGTTGCCGTGCTGGTCCTGGTGGCCACGACTCTCACCGTGCTGGCCCGGGGAAGCCGGGCACAGCTGGCGAGCGCCACGTGACCCCAGCCCACAACCCCGTCACGCCGGACTGAGTCCAAGGGGAACCTATGCGGGCACTGCTGGCGATCCTGCGAGCGTTGTTCCTCAGCTCGGGTCCTGCTCTGGTCGAGGTGCTGCGTTTCCTCCGGCGCCTGTTCCGACGATCGGAGCGCCGGGTCGACGAGCAGGGAACCCGCGCGCACTGCGTGCCCATCGACCACCCGGCGTTCCGGCGGCCCGATCCACTCATCTACGACCAGTACTACTTGATGAACCTCGGCCTCGCTGTCACCTGGGACAACCCCGACATCGACCTTCTTCTCGACGGCAAGGCTGTCCCGGCCGGCTCGCTGCAGCCGTCCACCCACTACGAGGTCCGGGTTCGGGTCTGGAACGCCTCCTTCACAGCACCCGTGGTCCAGATGCCGGTGCACCTGTCCTATCTCGCCTTCGGAGTCGGAACCGTGTCCTACCCGGTCGACACCAAGCCGATCTCGGTGGGGGTGATCGGCGCCCCCGACCAGCCGAACTACGTCTCCTTCGACTGGCTGACGCCGAGCACCCCCGGCCACTACTGCCTGCAGGCCCTGCTGGATCCCGCCGATGACGCGAACAACGCGAACAACCTGGGACAGCAGAACACCGACGTCGGGGTGGCGCACTCGCCCGCGACGTTCACCTTCGAGTTGCGCAACGCCAGCCGCCGAGCACACCGTTATCACTTCACCGTCGACGGCTACACCATTCCGCCGGCCGACCCCTGCCCCGCCGACGGTGGCAGGTCAGACCAGCGCTCGGCGGACGAGCAACGCCGCAAGCGGCTGGCAGCACACCTGCCCTCCGCCCATCCGGTGCCTGCCGGCTGGCACGTCGACGTCTCACCGGAGCTGCCCGAACTGGCGCCCGGTGAGCAGCTGACGATCACCGTGACCGCCACCCCGCCGGACGGCTGGACCGGGCAGCAGTCGCTCAACGTCAATGCCTTCGACGACCGCGACGAGCTCAGCGGCGGCGTCACCCTGACCGTTCTGCGGGAGCACTGATGGGTGCCGACGAGAACGCGTGGACGACGTGCACCACGCCCGACAACGTCATCTCGTTCAACCAGTACCTCAGCACGAGCCTCACCACCGGGGTGTTCGGCGCCATCATGGTCGGGATCGCGATCGCGGCGGGGGATCCGCTGTGCATAGCGTTCGCCGCCCTGGCCACCGCGATCGTCTGGATCCTCATCTACTGCGACTGGTGGCTGAACTGGCGGCTGGTCTGCTTGGGCGACGGCAGCCCGGTCAGCGTGGTCGGCATGGTCATCAACATCGAACCGCCGTCGGACAAGTCGTGGCCCAACAGCCTGGACTCCGACTACAGCCTGAACCTGATGCTGCCGAACAGCCATTTCGGCGACTCCCAGGCCACGGTCTGGGGCAGCGCCCCGTTCGGCCACCTGATGGCCGAAAACCCGACCACCGCATCGCACGGCCTGCTGTTCACCGGCAACGAGGCGACGGACAAGCAGACCGGCAAGTCATGCGAGGCCCTGCACGTCGAACTCGAAGGCGCCTCGATCCACGACCTGCAACTCGTCAACACCCTCGCTCTGATCGCGGCGCTGGCCGCGCTGGCACTGTGCCTGTCCGGCATCGGCATCGTGGTGGCCATCATCCTGGCGGCATTGGCCTTCCTCGCCTTCCTGTTCAGCTCCATCTTCAGCAGCAGCGACACCGCAGATCCGAGCGATGCGGGGCTGCCGAGCGTCGAGACCAACGACGCGAGCGGAAAGGGCGCCCACATCGTGGGGGTCACCGGCCGCTGGGTGTACGACGCCGGCCACATCCACGACAGCTACCACGAGGGTCACAACGAGCTGCATCCTGTTCAGCAGGCCCAGATCCTCGGCACCTGGGACGGCGACTGGCCCTTGAACATCGACGACATCATCCGCGATTACCAGACCGGCATTGCCAATTCCCGCAGCCCACTCACCCAGGACCGGCAGTCCCGGCCGGAGTCGCAGTGGAAGATCCACCCGCTCATCGACGGCTGCCGGCGGGCCGATGAACCGCCATCGGACACCCCGCCGGACATCAAGTAGCCGGCAACCCCCGCTCCACCGGCGACGCTGACGCCGCCCCGAACCGACCCTGCGAGCGGAAGCAGCCAGCTGGCCCGGGTGTACCGCTTACCCCATACAGGTCTTCCGACCCTTGGGCCGGAGCTGTCCCGATGGTGTGCTGAACACGCTCTGGCGGTCTCAGCTTCGGGGGTAATGCCATGCGCCGGATCCGCAGCACGATCACGCTCATCCTGGTGGTGGCCGCAGCGCTGCTGAGCGCCACCGCGCCGTCCCTCGCTACCACCGCCGCGCCGTCCCTCGCTACCACCGCCGCGCCGTCTCTCGCTACCGTCACCGCCCCGGCGCCGTTCGGGCCGCCGGTGACGCTGGCCCAGAACTGCCCGCTGCACGCAGCCGATGCGGCCATCGCCGCGGACGGCACGGTACGGGGTTACCTCAGCTGCGGAACCTGGGATGCACCGACCATCTGGTACTTCCGGTACCAGGGCGGCACCGTGTTCGCGCAGCCCACGCCGTACCACGGCCTGGTCCTCAGGGCGGCCTGGGACGGCCTCAACAGCACGTACCTTCTCTTCAGCCGGGAAGGCCCGGGCAGCCGTAGCGAGCTACTGCAACTGGGTAAGCGTCTGGAGAACACCGGCCAGTACGCGCCGACCACCTTGCTGGCCACCACCTACCCCGCCGGCCTGAAGAAGTACCTGGCAGCCATCCAGGCCGGTTTGGTGGCATACCGCAGCGCGTGGTGGGCGGTCTGGACGGAGCCGATCGGCGGCTTCGGCGGAGTGGGCGGCGAGCCCACCTTCTCCCTCTTCCAGCGGCGCACCCTGCTCGGCGCCCAACCCCGGACCCGGATGACCTATCCGCCCTTCCAGAACGACGACTCGATGCCCACGCTCGCCTACTCACCCGGGCTGATGACCGCCGCCTGGCTGCGCGGTGACTCCGGTACCGACAGCGGCCGGGTGACACTCGGGACGAACACCGGCCACGGGTGGACGGCTCGACCGCTGCCCGCCACGTCGCCGCTGCTCTACCCGTTGGCATCCCCCGACCTGATCTCCTACGTCGGTGTGCGCCACCTGGCCTGGCCGGGCCACTCCGCGGTCGGGGTGGCATCCGACATCCTCCGCTCCTTCACCCCGCACCTGGTTCCCGCAGCACGCCCGCCCGTGGTGACGGTGGCCGCCTCCGGGTCGAACGTGTTCGTGCTCTGGTCGGATTCGGGGTCGGTCTTCGCCGAACGCCAGGCCGGCACCTGGAGCCCGGCCACCTTGATGCTGAATTCCGGTTCACCGGTCCGGGTGCTCGCCCAGGGCGGCCGGGCACGGGTGCTCTACTGGCTCGGCTCCGCGCTGTTGCTCCGCGAGCAGAACTAGTCTCGGCAGACAGGGAAAAGTGCCATGCCTCGCATCCGATCCGTCCTCGTGGTCTTCGTGCTGGCAGCCGCGTCGTTGCTGGGCGCGGGGCCGCCAGCCGCTGCCGCCCCCGCGCCGTACGGGCCGGCTATCCCGCTGGTGAGCTGCTCCCGCGAGGGGCCGGCGGACGCGGCCATCGCCTCGGATGGCACGGTTCGCGGCTTCGCCAACTGCGAATCCAACGGGTCGGAGGCCATCTCCTACGTCCGCTACCGGGGGCAGGCGGTCTTCGCCGAGCAGGCGCCCTATCGCGGCCGGGTGATCAAGGTGGCCTGGGACGACCTCAACAACACGTACCTGCTGTTCGCCCGGTCCGGGCCCGACGCCACCACCGAACAGCTGTTCATCGGCAAACGGCTCGACAACACCGGCCAGTACGCGCAGCCCACCCTGCTGACCACCGCCGCTCTGGGCGGACTGACGCCGCGCCCGATCCAGGCCGCGCTGGTCGCCTACCGCAGCACCTGGTGGGCGGTCTGGACCGAGCCCACCGCCGCCGTGTCAGGCACCCTGACCTACTCGCTGTTCCAGCGGCACACCCTGCTCGGCGTCCAGCCACGCACCCGGATCACCTACCCGGTGACCGGAGCCGACGACTCGGTGCCCTCGCTGGCGTACTCGCCCCGCTCGACCATCCCGATCCTCGGCCTGCTCACCGTCGTCTGGCTCCGCAGCCCCTCTCTGGGCGCACCCCGGGCCCAGCTGAGGCTCGGGCAGGAGTTCGGCCACGGCTGGAACATGAACCCGCTGCCCGCCACGGAGCCCACGGCCTGGACCGGAAACGTCGACCACATCAGCTACCTGGGCACCCGCTACCTCACCTGGCGCGGCACCCATTCGGTCGCGGTGGCCTCGATGGTGAACGGATTCCTCGTCCCGCACTTCTTTCCGACCGGAGGCGACACCATCGGCTCGTCGGTGGCGGTATCGGGACAGAATCTGTTCCTGCTGTGGTGGATGAGCCCGGGTAACGGAGTCGCGGGGCCACAGGTGGTGCTGGCCGAACGGCAGGGCGGCACCTGGTACCCGTCGGCCACCGTCATCCATGCGGACGCCGGGGTGCGGGTGCTGGCCCAGGGCGGCAAGGGCCGGTTGGTCTACTGGTCCTTCGGCACCCTGATGCTGCGAATCCAGGGCTAGCAAGCCGGTGCGCGATCACCTCTTCTGCGGGCCTTTCGACCCTTGAGTCCGCTACGCCTTATTGCTGTGCTGGACCCGGGCCTGGACACGCCGGACGGGCCGATCTCAGCTACGGGGGTAGCGCCGTGCGCCGAATCCGTTCCACGATCGCAATCCTCGCGCTGACAGCGGCCTCGCTGCTCGGCACCACCGAGTCCGCGACCGCCGCAGAACCCGCACCGTATGGGCCCGCCCAGCCGCTGCTGCAGAACTGCACGACCGGGCAGCCGGCCGACGCGGCCATCGCCTCGGACGGCACAGTCCACGGCTTCGCCAGTTGCGGCATGAACCCGGTACCGGTCATCTCCTACGTCCGCTTCCGCGGCAGCACCGCCTTCAGCCAGCCGACGCCGTACCGCGGCAGGGTGATCAAGGTGGCCTGGGACGACCTGGCCAGCAGCTACCTGCTGTTCGCCCGGCCCGGGCCGATCCCGGGCACCGAGCAACTGTTCATCGGCAAGCGGCTCGACAACACCGGCCAGTACGCGCAGCCCACCCTGCTGACCACCAACCGGCCGGGCGGCTCGAAGCATTCGCTGCGTCCGGTCCAGGCCTCACTGGCCGCCTTCCACGGCACCTGGTGGGCCGTCTGGACCGAACCCACGGCCGAGGTGAGCGGGGTGGTCACCCACTCGCTCTTCCAGCGGCACACCCTGCTCAGCGTCCAGTCCCGCACCAGGATCACCTACCCGGTGACCGGCGCAGACGACGCCGCACCCTCGCTCGCCTACGCGCCACGGTCACCGGACCCGGTCCTCGGGCGGCTCACCGTGATCTGGGTCCGCACCCCATACCTCGGCGCGCACCGTGGCCAGCTGAGGCTGGGGAAGGAGTTCGGCCACGGCTGGCTGACGAGCCCGATGCCCGCCACGGTGCCGATAAGCCGGACCGCCTACGTCGACCAGATCAGCTACCTCGGCACCCGCTCCGTCACCTGGCCGGGCACCTATTCGGTCGGAGTGGCCACGATCAGCGGGGGATTGCTCCGCCCGCACCTCTTCCCGACCGGAAGCGATCTCGTCTCCTCGACGGTGGCGGCGTCGGCACAGAACCTCTTCCTGCTCTGGTGGACGAACCCGGGGCCCGGAACGACGGAGGGGCAGGTGGTGCTGGCCGAACGGCAGGCAGGTACCTGGTACCCCTCCGCCACCCTGGGCGGCGGCGGCGATGCCGCGGTGCGGGTGCTGGCACAGGGTGGCAGGGGCCGGCTGGTCTACTGGCACCGCGGCACCCTGACCCTGCGGATCCAGGGCTGACGGGGGTCCTGCGATGCGCCTCCTCCGTGCCTCGATCACCCTCGTCACGCTCGCAGCCGCAGCGCTGCTGGGTGGTGGCCCGACCGCCACCGCCGGGCCGAGTGCGACCGCCGCGCCGGCGCCGTACGGTCCGCCGATGCCGCTGCTGAGCCACTGCCGCTCCTCGATGCCACCGGCCGACGCGACCATCGCCTCGGACGGCACCGTCCGCGGCTTCGCCAACTGCATACACAATGAGTCAGGGGAGATCCTGTTCTTCCGCTACCGCGCCGGCGCCGTCCTCAGCCAGCCGACGCCGTACACCGGCCGGTTGATCAAGGCTGCGTGGGACGGGCTCAACAGCACCTACGTGCTGTTCACCCGGGCCGTGGCGGATACGCGCGGCGAGGCGCTGTTCATCGGCAAACGGCTCGACAACACCGGCCAGTTCGCGCCCGCCACCGTGCTGACGACGTATCCGAGAGACTTCCCGAACGCCCTGCGCCCCATCCAGGCGGCCCTGGTCGCCTCGGCCGGTAAGTGGTGGGCGATCTGGGCCGAGCCCACCGCCGAGGTGGCCGGCACGCACACCTACTCGCTCTTCCAGCGGCACACCCTGCTCGGCGTCCAGTCCCGCACCAGGATCACCTATCCGCCGACCGGCGCGGACGACTCGGCACCCTCGCTCGCCTACTCGCTCCCGTCACTGCAACCCACCCTCGGCCGGCTCACCGCGATCTGGGTCCGCAGTCCCTACCTCGGCGCGCCGCGCGGTCAGCTGACCCTCGGCCAGGAGTTCGGCTACGGCTGGGAGCGAGGCTGGTTCCGCATCAGCACGCCGGTGGATCGGCCCACCTACGTCGACCAGATCAGCTACACCGGCGTCCGTCACTTAACCTGGCCGGGCAATCACTCCGTCGGGGTGCTGTCCACCGACAAGTCGCCGATCCCCGCCCCGACCATCTTTCCCGCCGACTCCGACGTGGTCTCCTCGACGGTGGCGGTATCCGGTCAGAACCTGTTCCTGATGTGGTGTACGAGTTCCGGACCGAACGGGCCACAGGTGATCCTGGCCGAGCGCCAGTCGGACACCTGGAGCCATGCCACCGTGCTGCCCGCGGCGAGCGCGGCCGTCCGGGTGCTGGCCCAGGGCGGCAAGGGCCGCCTCGTCTACTGGGACAACGACAACCTGATGCTGCGAATCCAGAGCTAGCAAGGAGAAACCGCAATGCGACGTTTCAGCGCGCCGATCGCCCTCGTCCTGTCGGTAGCCGCAGCGCTGCTGGGCATGACGGTCCCTGCCGCCTCGGCCGCGGCACCGCCGTCGTTCCGGCCACCGGTGGCGCTGATCCGCAACTGCGGCTCGGTCACCACGGCGGACGCGACCATCGCGGCCGACGGCACGGTGCGCGGCTTCGCCACCTGCGGGATCTGGCAGCTGCCGACCATCTACTTCTTCCGGTACCAGGGCGGCACGGTGTTCGTCGAACGCACGCCCTACGAGGGCAACCTCGTCAAGGTGGCCTGGGACGGCCTGAACAGCGCCTACGTGACGTTCACCCGGGCCGGCCCGGGCTTCAGCCAGCAACTGGTCATCGGCAAGCGCCTAGAAGGCACCGGCCGGTACGCGCCGACCACCCTGCTGACTACCACCTACCCCGCCGGCGTGCCGAAGTACCTGGCAACCATCCGGGGCAGCCTGGTCGCTTACCGCGGCAGGTGGTGGGCGATCTGGACCGAACCGGTCAGCCGCGCCGACGGCAAGGCCGTCTTCTCGCTGTTCCAGCGGCACACGCTGCTCGGCATCCAGCCACGGACCCGGATGACCTACCCGTCCGGTCAGGCCCAGGACTACTTGCCCTCGCTCACCTACTCACCGGGGCAGCTCACCGCCGCCTGGCTGCGCGGCGACCCGGCAACCGGCCGCGGCAGGCTGACGCTGGGGATGAACACCGGCCACGGCTGGACCGCGCGGACGCTGCCCGCCACCTCGCCGATCGTGGAACCGACGGGTTACCCCGACCTGATCGACTACGTCGGCGTCCGCCTCTGGCTTGGTTGGGTACCGGTGCGGTCGGGGTGGCCTCCGACGTCCTGCGGACCTTCACCCCGCAGCTGCTTCCCGCGCCGAGGCCGACCGTGGGGACGGTAGCCGTCTCCGGGCAGAACCTGTTCCTGTTCTACTCGTGGTGGGGAGACACGCCGGGAGCCCGGCTGGCCGAACGCCAGGGCGGCAGTTGGAGCGCCATCACCACTGTCCCCGACGCCACCACCGTCGTCCGGGTGCTCGCCCAGGGCGGCCGGGCCCGGCTGGTCTACTGGTCGGAAAACACGTTGCTGCTGCGAGAGCAGAGCTGACGGGGGCAGTGCCATGCGATCCGTCCGCACCGTGGTCACCACAGTCCTGCTGGCCCTCGCCACGCTGCTCAGCGGCGTCCCGGCCACCACCGCCGTGCCGGCGGCTACCGCCTCGCCGTCCGCCACCGCGATATCGTCCGCCACCGCGATGCCGTCCGCGGCCCCGGCGCCGTACGGGCCTGCGATACCTCTGTTGACCGGGTGCGGCACCGGTCAGCCGGCCGACGGCACCATCGCGGCGGATGGCACCGTGCGGGGTTATGCCACCTGTGACCTGAACGGGCCACGGGCAATCCACTACGTGCGTTACCGCGGCGGCACTGCCTTCCATCAGCTGACGCCGTACCGCGGCATGGTGCTCCAGGCCGCCTGGGACGGCCTGAACAACACCTATCTGCTGTTCACCCACGCCGGGCCGGACCCCACCACCGAACAGCTGTTCATCGGCAAACGGCTCGACAACACCGGCCAGTACGCGCCGGCCACCCTGCTGGCCACCACCCATCCGAGCGGCCCCGACCGCGGCACCCGGGAGATCCAGGCCACCTTGGTGGCCTCGGCCAGCAGGTGGTGGGCGATCTGGACCGAGCCGACCACCGGGGTGAGCCAGCCGGCCACCTACTCGCTGTTCCAGCGCCACACCCTGCTCGGCGTCCAGCCACGCACCCGGATCAGCTACCCCGCCATCGGCGTGGCCGATTCGGCACCCTCGCTGGCCTACTCACCCGGGCTGCTGACCGCCCTCTGGGGACGCGCCCCCGACCAAGGTCCGGGCAACGCCTTCCTGATGCTCGGGCAGTCCAAGGGAACACGCTGGGGTGCCCGGCCGGTGTGGTCGGCATCCAGGAACATCCTGAAGTCCACCGACCTGATCTCCTACGCCGGCATCCGGTATGCGACCTGGCTGACCACCTGGCAGGTCGTGGTGGCCGCGAACGTTCTGTCGACCTTCTACCCGCGCGGCTACTCCGTCACCAACGGGGCGGACTCGACCGTGGCGGTGTCCGGGCAGAACCTCTTCCTGATGTGGTGGACAGGTCCGGGTATGGGCGGGTCGCAGCTGTTCCTTCTCGAACGGCAGGCCGGCGTGTGGAGCAGCCCGGTCGTGATCACCGGCGCCGTTCCGGCGACCCGAGTGCTGGCCCAGGGCGGCAAGGGGCGATTGCTCTACTGGGACAGCGAAACGCTGATGCTGCGAATCCAGAACTAGCAGGGGTACACCAGCTGCGGGCATCGGAAGGCGGGACGGCAACTCGTCCTGAACATCCGCCCACCTCGCCGACAGCGCCGTCGGATGGCGGGCCGGACATCAAGTAGCCTGCTGCTCGGCCAACACCACCTCGGCGGCGGCCCGCAGACTCACCATCAGGCGCAGCGCCATCACCACAGCGAGCAGGCAGATACCGATCTGCGCCAGCACGAACGCCTTGGGTAGTTCCAGGCCGAGCAGCACGCTGGCCAGAATCGGGCCGATCGCGGTCGCGCTGGTAGACAGCGCACTCACCGCGGCCATCGCACGCCCGGTCGCGGCCTCGCCTGCGAGCGTAGCTGCCAATGGGGACAGCACCGGCGCCATCAGCGTGTCTCCGAGGGCCAGGACCGCCAAGCCCACGAACACCGCCGCGCCTGGATCGAGAGCTGTGAACAGCGGCAGGGCGAACACCGCCCAGCAGCCGGCCCACACCATGCCGGCCACCGCCAGCAGCAGCGGCCCGGCGATGTGTCGCGTCCGGGTGACCACGAACGAGGTCAGGCTCGCGACCAGCAACTCTGACACCGCGATGCTCACACCCAGGCTGCGGGGTGAGACGTGCAGAGCTGTGAGTGCGTAGGCCGGCAAGCCGGACGTGTACTGCGCCCAGCAGGCCAGCGTGATGACGAAGGAGATGGCCAACAGCAACCGGATCCGGCGGTCGGCGAGCAGTGTCCAGTAGCCGATGCCCCGCGGCTGTGTCTGGTCACCGGTCGCCGCCGCGGGAGAGCGTGGCGCGGCGAGCACAAGCACGCAGCCCAGCGCGGACACCGCCGCCGCGATCCAGTAGAGCTCGTGCATCCTGGCCGGGTCCGACAGTTTCGTCAGCGCCCCACCGGTGATCGCGCCCACCGCCGAACCGCCGTTCATGGCGACGAAGGCCAGCCCGAACACGTCCCGGGTCCGATCGGGCGGCGCCGAGCGAACCAGGAGGACCTGGATGGGCACCCGGGCCAGCGAGGTGGTGGCACCCAGCAGGGCGGCGGCGAGCAGCACGCCGGGCGTCGTTGAGGCGTGGCCCAACGCTAGGAAGGCAAGCGCTGCCAGCAGCCGTCCTGAAACCGCAACGGCCGCTGCCGAGAACCGGTCGGACAGGCTTCCGACCATCGGCGCGGCAAGTGCCGTCCCGATGGCGAAGAACGCGAACGCGCCGGCCGCGGCGGACGTCGGAAGCTGCCGCGTCACGGTGATATCGGCGTAGAGAAAGGGCGTGATGACCGACAGCGCCGCCGCCGACACCGCTGCGGCGACAATCAGCAGCACAGTCGTGCGGTTGAAGATTCTCATGCCGAGTCCGCCCGTGGCGTCCAGTCGGGCTGCCCGAGTCGGTCCAAGGCGAAGCGACGCATCGCCCCGGTAGCGATCGCCCGATCGAGCAGAGTCACCTCGTTGCCACGCTGGGTGATCCGATCCAGCAGCGCCCTGCAGCCGGCATCGGCGATGCAGTCCGGGCTGTCCGTGCCGTGGAAATTCCGATGTCGTCCAAGCCGGTCAGGTCGGCGGGGCACAGTGAACGGTGGTTCCACGCCGACCAGGATGGCCCGTCGAAGCTCACATGAGAATCGCTGTCTGCCCGAGCACGCCGACGGACTTCTCGATCTGCGGAGTGCCGTGCCTACTCGGCGCCGTCGATATCCAACGCTGCCTTGTCCGACCGCTCCGGTACGTCCGCGGCCTCGAACAGCTCGTCCAATTCCATGTTTCCTCGCTTTGATATGGGCTACGCGGGCCGGCGGGCGTCACCCTAACAGACACATGCACCTGAAAGGCCAATTCAAACAAAAGGCACTATCAGCACGCCATCGCCGTGCTGCTCAGCCGATCTTGACCGCGCCGCTCCAGTACTCGTCCAGCAGCGCGGCGGTGAACCGGACCCCGATCGCCAGGGCGTCCTCGTCGATGTCGAAGTTCGACTGGTGCAGGTCGTACAGCGGCGCCCCGGGGCCGCGCACCCCCAACCGGGCCAGCGCGCCCGGCACCGTCTGCAGGTACCAGGCGAAGTCCTCGCCGCCCATCGACTGCGCGGTGTCGGACACCGCCTGCGGCCCGAACGCCGCCAGCGCCGCCCGGGTCTGCACGCCGACCAGGGTGGCGTCGTTGGCCACCGCCGGCACCCCCGGGTCGTAGTTGATCTCGATGCCGACCCCGGTCGGCTCCACGATCTGGCGGGCCAGCTCGGTGACCATCGACTCGAGGTTCTTCCACAGCCGGTCGTCGAGCATCCGCACCGTGCCGCGCAGCGTCCCGGCGGTGGGAATGGCGTTCGCCGCCGAGCCCGCGGTCACCGACCCCCAGACCAGTGAGACCGCGGCCCGCGGATCGATCCGGCGCGAGAGCAGGCCGGGAAGTTCGGTGATCAGCTTGCCCAGCGCGTACACGACGTCGGTGGTCAGTTGCGGGCGGGCGGTGTGACCACCCGGGCCGGTCAGCTTGATGTCGATCTGGTTGCACGAGGCGGTGATCGGCCCGATCCGCAGCCCGATCTGGCCGACGTCGAGCTTCGGGTCACAGTGCAGGGCGAAGATGTCGGTCACGCCCTGCAACGCCCCCTCGGCCACCGCCGCCTCGGCGCCGCCGGGCAGCCGCTCCTCGGCCGGCTGGAAGATCAACCGGACGGAGCCGCCCAGCGCACCCGCTCTGCCCGCTTCGGCCAGGCAGCCGGCCATCGCCAGCAGGATGGCGGTGTGCACGTCATGCCCGCAGGCGTGGCACACCCCGGGGTTGAGCGAGGCGTAGCTGACCGCCTTGTAGTCCGGCAGCGGCAGCGCGTCGATGTCGGCGCGCAGCGCCACGAACTCCGGACCGTCCCCGATGTCGCAGAGCACCCCGGTACCGATCGAGAGCCGTTTCGGCGACAGCCCGAAGCCCGTCAGCACCGACCCGATCAGCTCGGTGGTGCGGTGTTCGGAGTAGCCGACCTCGGGGTGGCTGTGCAGGTCGCGCCGCCAGCCCACCAGTTCGGAGGTGTGGACGCCCAGCCAGTCGAGGGCGGCGGCGTGGAGGGGGCTGGGCACACAGGCACCTTATCGTCCGGTGGGCCGTGATCGTTTCAGTCCGTGGCGTCCTGACCAGGACTGGGCACGAAGGCGCAGAACTCGTTGCCGGCGGGGTCGGCCAGCACGTGCCAGCCGATGTCCCCGCCGCGCGGCCGCAGCAGGGTGGCGCCGGCGTCGACGAGCAGCTGCGGGTCGGCCGCCCAGACGTCCCAGTGCACCCGGTTCTTGACCGTCTTCGGCTCGGGCACCACGCCGAAGACCAGGTACTCGAACGGCAGGCCGGAGGTCTTGGTCAACGCCCAGTCGGTGCCGTCGCGCTCCGGCTCGCCGCCCAGCACCGAGGCCCACCAGCGCGCCAGCGGCCCGGTCTCGCCGTCGGCACAGTCGACGACCACCTCGTAGAGCCGGTAGTCGGGCACCTGTTCGCTGGGAGGATTTCGCACGAAGCCGCAGAACTCCTGGCCGTCCGGGTCGGTGAAGACCGTCCAGTTCTCCTCCGGGGTGGCCGGACGCACCAGTCGGGCGCCCCGATCGGCGAGCTCCTCCAACGATGCGGTGTGCACGTCCAGGTGCACCCGGTTCTTGACGGTCTTCGCCTCGGGCACCTCGTTGATCCAGATCGCCTGGCTCTCCGACGTGCCGGCCAGCCACACGTTGGCACCCGAACGGCGGATCCGCAGCCCCAGGGTCGGCGCCCAGAACCGGGCCGCCTGCTCGACGTCGACGGCGTCCAGGCAGAGGTCCTTGAAGGTCGCGAGTGGCTGGTGCTCGGCGCCGGTCATTCCCGGCCTCCACCCGGCAGGCCCGCTGCCGGCAGGCCCGCGAGGATCCGGTCCGCGGCCTGCGCGGCGGTCAGCTCACCGGCCAGCACCGCCCGCTCCGCGTCGGCGACCAGCGCCTTGGCCGCCGGGGTGTCCAGTTGCTCGAGCAGCCGGTCCCGCACCATCGACCTGGTCCAGTCCACCAGCTGGCGGCGACGCTTGGCCTCGAACCCGCCGCCGGCCAGCAGCATCTGCCGGTGCCGCTGCACCTGCTGCCAGACCTCCGCCATGCCGGTGTTGTGCAGCGCGCTGCAGGTCAGCACCGGCGGCAGCCAGTCACCCTCGGCACCGTGCAACAGCCGCAGCGCCCCGGCCAGCTCCCGGGCCGCCCGGTGGGCCGCGTCGGCGTGCTCGCCGTCGGCCTTGTTCACCGCGATCACGTCGGCGATCTCTCCGATGCCGCGCTTGATGCCCTGCAGCTGGTCACCGGTGCGGGCCAGGCTCAGCAGCACGAAGGTGTCGACCATGCCGGCCACCACGAACTCCGACTGCCCGACGCCGACCGTCTCGACCAGCACCACGTCGTAACCGGCCGCCTCCATCACCAGCATGGTCTCCCGGGTGGCCCGGGCCACCCCGCCCAGGGTGCCCGAGCTGGGCGAGGGCCGGACGAAGGCGGCCGGGTCGACGGCCAGCCTGGTCATCCGGGTCTTGTCACCCAGGATGCTGCCGCCGCTGCGCGCCGAGGACGGGTCCACCGCCAGCACCGCGACCCGGTGGCCGGCCGCGGTGAGGTTGCTGCCCAGGGTGTCGATGAAGGTCGACTTGCCGGCGCCAGGCATCCCGCTGATGCCGACCCGCTGGGCCGAGCCGGTGTGCGGCAGCAGCCGGGCCAGCAACTGCTGGGCCTGCTCGCGGTGGTCGGCCCGGCGAGACTCGACCAGGGTGACCGCCCGCGCCACCGCGGCCCGGTCACCGGCCAGCACCCCGTCCGCCAACGCCCGGACGGCCGGGTCGGCGGCGGTCAGGCCCTGGTCGGACGGAGCAGCAGCCGGGTCGGGTGAGCCGGCCGAGGAGGTTGCCGCCACGGCTCAGCCGGCGCCGGGCTGCTGGCGGTCCAGCGCCTCGAGCAGTTGCAGGGCGGCTGTGGCCAGCACGGTGCCGGGCGGGAAGATCGCCGCGGCGCCGGCCGCCCGCAGCTCGTCGAAGTCCTGCTCCGGGATCACCCCGCCGACCACGATCAGGATGTCCGAGCGACCGAACGCGGCCAGCTCCTTGCGCAGTTCCGGCACCAGGGTCAGGTGGCCGGCGGCGAGGGAGTTCACGCCGACCACGTGCACGTCGGCCTCGACGGCCTGCCTGGCCACCTCGGCCGGGGTCTGGAACAGCGGGCCGACGTCGACGTCGAAGCCGAGGTCGGCGAAGGCGGTGGCGATCACCTTCTGGCCCCGGTCGTGGCCGTCCTGGCCGATCTTGGCGACCAGCACCCGCGGCCGCCGGCCGTGCGCGGTCTCGAAGCGTTCGGTGGCCGCCCGGGCCTGCTCGATCGCCTCCACCCTGCCCTCCTGTTCGGCCTCGGCGCGGTACACCCCGGAGATGGTGCGGATCTGGCCGGCATGCCGGCCGAAGACCGCCTCCAAGGCGTCGGAGATCTCGCCGACGGTGGCCTTGGCCCGGGCCGCGTCGATCGACAGTGCCAGCAGATTCTGCTCCAGACCTGCCGGCCGGCTGCCGTCGGCGGTCGCGGCAGCCGCCCGGGTGAGCGCCTGCAGTGCCTGCCGGCAGGCGGCCGGGTCCCGTTCGGCCCGCAGCCGGGCCAGCTTCTCGGCCTGCGCGGCCCGCACCTCGGCGTTGTCGATCTTGAGGACGTCGATCTTCTCCTCGACGTCCGGCCGGTACTTGTTGACCCCGATCACCGGCTGCCGGCCGGAGTCGATCCGGGCCTGGGTGCGGGCGGCGGCCTCCTCGATGCGCAACTTCGGCAGCCCGGCCTCGATGGCCGCGGCCATCCCGCCGGCCTTCTCGACCTCGTCCAGGTGCGCCCAGGCCCGCTGGGCCAGCTGGTAGGTCAGCCGCTCGACGTAAGCGCTGCCGCCCCACGGGTCGATCACCCGGGTGGTGCCGGCCTCCTGCTGCAGCAGCAACTGGGTGTTGCGGGCGATCCGGGCCGAGAAGTCGGTGGGCAGCGCCAGTGCCTCGTCCAGGGCGTTGGTGTGCAGCGACTGGGTGTGGCCCTGAGTGGCGGCCATCGCCTCGATGCAGGTCCGGACGGCATTGTTGTAGACGTCCTGCGCGGTCAGCGACCAGCCCGAGGTCTGGCAGTGCGCCCGCATCGCCAGCGACTTGGGGTTGGTCGGGGAGAACTGCCGCATCAGCTTGGCCCACAGCAGCCGGGCGGCCCGCAGCTTGGCCACCTCCATGAAGAAGTTCATGCCGATGCCCCAGAAGAACGACAGCCGGGGTGCGAAGGCGTCGATCTCCATGCCGGCGGCCAGCCCCGCGCGCACGTACTCCACCCCGTCGGCCAGGGTGTAGGCCAGCTCCAGGTCGGCGGTCGCCCCGGCCTCCTGGATGTGGTAGCCGGAGATCGAGATCGAGTTGAACCGGGGCATCCGCGCCGAGGTGAAGGCGAAGATGTCACTGATGATCGTCATCGACGGGCCGGGCGGGTAGATGTAGGTGTTGCGCACCATGAACTCTTTGAGGATGTCGTTCTGGATGGTGCCGGTCAGCTGCTCGGGTGCCACCCCCTGCTCCTCGGCCGCCACCACGAACAGCGCCAGCACCGGCAGCACCGCGCCGTTCATGGTCATCGACACGCTCATCCGCTCCAGCGGGATGCCGCTGAACAGCTCGCGCATGTCATAGATCGAGTCGATCGCCACGCCGGCCATGCCGACGTCACCGATCACCCGCGGGTTGTCGCTGTCGTAGCCACGGTGGGTGGGCAGGTCGAAGGCGACCGAGAGCCCCTTCTGGCCGGCGGCCAGGTTGCGCCGGTAGAAGGCGTTGGACTCAGCGGCGGTGGAGAACCCGGCGTACTGGCGGATGGTCCACGGCTGGGTGGCGTACATGGTCGGGTACGGGCCACGCAGGTACGGCGCGATGCCCGGCAGGCCGTCCAGAAAGTCCAGCCCGGCCAGGTCGGCGGCGGTGTAGACAGGCGGCACCTCGATGCCTTCCGGGGTGCTCCAGCCAGCGGGCCGGGCGGCGTCGGCGGCCGGGCCGTCGGGCTGGGCGGTGCGGGTCGCCAGTCGTCCCAGCTGCAGGTCGCTGAAGTCGGGGATCACGCCGCCACCTCCAGCAGATCGAGCATCGCGGTCAGGGCGGCCACCGCGTCGCAGCCGGTGTAGATCGCGGCGTCGATGTCGCCGCCGACCAGCGCCGGCGGCCCGGCGATCCAGACCGCGGTGGCGCCGGCCGCCTTCAGGGCCGTCGCCAGCGCGCCGGACTGCTCCGCGTAGTCGGAGTCGGCGCCGCACAGCACCACCAGGTTCGTGGCGCTGTGCTGGTAAGCCGCCACCAGCTCATCCGGCTGCCCGGCGCCCGGCACCGCCTCGATGCCGCCGGCGGTGAGCAGGTTGCGCGCGAAGCCCAGCCGGCCGGCGTGCGCCCGTGCCGCCCCGAGTGCCGCGAGGAACACCCGCGGGCGTGCCCCGGTGGCCGCCAGCGTCGCGTCGGAGCGGTCCCGCAGCGCCTCGAACTCCGCGGCGTAGCGCCGGCTCGGCAGTCCGCCGGCCGGCTCGGCGGGGTACGGACGGCGGCCCGGCAGGGTCTCCTCGGCCATCGCGAACTCGCTGACCCCGGTGATCGGGTCCCGGCGGCGGGCCAGGTTGTCCCGGCGCTGCTGCCAACTGTCTTCGAGCAGGCCTGCCAGCAGGCCGGATTCGAGGGCGGCCACCGCGCCGCCTGCCCGCTCGATCGCGGTGAACTTCTGCCAGGCCAGCTCGGCCAGCTGCTCGGTGATCGACTCGAGGTACCAGGAGCCGCCGCCCGGGTCGAGCACCCGGGCCAGGCTGGACTCGTCGTGCAGGATCGCCTGGGTGTTGCGGGCGATCCGGCGGCCGAAGTCGTCGGGCAGGCCGAGCGCGGAGTCGAACGGCGCCACCGTGATGGCTTGGGCACCGGCCACCGCCGCCGCGAAGCAGCCGACGGTGGCGCGCAGCAGGTTGGTCCACGGATCCCGCCGGGTCAGGGTGGCCGCGGCGGTGACCGCGTGCTGGCGCTGGCCCCGACCGCTCTCGGGTGCCCCACAGAGCTCGGCCACCCGGTCCCACAGCCGGCGGGCGGCCCGCAGCTTGGCCATCGATGCCCACTGGTCGGCACTCACCGCGTACCGGAACTCCAGTTGCGCCAGCGCCTGCTCGACGTCCAGGCCGGCCTCGGTCAGCGCCCGCAGGTACACGACGCCGACCGCGACGCTGATCGCCAGCTCGTCGGAGTCGCTGCCGCCGGCCTCGGCGTACCTGCTGGCGTCCACGGTGCACGGCAGCAGCCGGGGATAGCCCGCGGCGGCCTCGGCCAGCCGAGTCAGCGAACCCAGGTCCGGTGCCGTGCCCAGCCGGGCGGCCAGCCCGATCGGGTCCGCACCGAGCGTGCCCGCCAGCTCCGCCGGGGGCAGGTCGCGGGCGCGGATCAGGTCCAGCAACGCGGCGGCGGCCGCCTCGGTATCCGCGCCCGCATCCAGCGCCACCGGCGCCAGTTCCAGCAGCACCCCGTCCAGCGCCGTCGCCAGCGCCTCGACCGGGACGCCGCCGGTGCCGACCCGCAGCCAGATCGAGGACGCCCCACCCGAGAGTTCGGCCAGCATGGCCCGGTTGGCGGCGGCGGGATCGGGCTCGACGACCTGCTGCCGGACGTCCCAACCGGCCCGCTCGGCGTCGGTGCCACGGACGAACGGCGGCTCGCCCGGCAGGCCCACCGCCCCGATCCCGATGCCGTCCGGCAGGTCGGCGGCGGTGTAGAGCGGGGCGATCCGCAGGCCGTCGTAGGTCCGATACGACAGCGCGTCCTCCGGGTTGCCGGCCGCCGGCTCCGCCCCGGATCTGGCCAGCACGGCTGCCACCAGCGACCGCCACTGCTCGCGGCTGGCCGGCGGGAAGTCACCGGCCAACTCCAGGTGGGCCTCGGGCGCCGTCATAGCGCGATGTTAGAGCGCGTCGGACGGCCCGGGCGCGTGGACCGGGCCCGCTATGGCCTATCTCTCGGTAGGGCCTGACGGTTGTCCACAGCACCCGGACTGGCCTCGGGCGGTCGTCCACAGCAGCCGGATCTCCACCCCGATCGCCGGTGGCCCGACGGCTAGGCTCTGCCCCGTGACCCAGACCGGAGACCCCGTAGCGCAGCTATCCGCCAGCACCCTGCCGGCTCAGCCGGACCCGGCCCAGCTGGCCGCCGAGGCGGCGCGCGAGCTGGCCCGCCAGACCGGCGCCGAGCGGCACGACGTGGCCCTGGTGCTCGGTTCCGGCTGGCTTCCCGCGGTGGCCTCGCTCGCCGAGCGGGCCAGCGCCGACGTGGAGTTCCCCAGCACCGACCTGCCCGGCTTCCTGCCGCCGGTGGTCGCCGGGCACGCCGGCACCATCCGCTCACTGGAGCTGGACGGCCGGCGGATCCTGGTGTTCTCCGGCCGCACCCACTACTACGAGGGTCGCGGGGTGGCCGCGGTGGTGCACGGCGTCCGGGTGGCCGCGGCGGCCGGCTGCACCGTCACGGTGCTGACCAACGGCTGCGGTGGCCTGCGCACCGACATGCAGGTGGGCGATCCGGTGCTGATCTCCGACCACCTCAACCTGACCTTCACCTCGCCGCTGGTCGGCCCGCGCTTCGTCGACCTCACCGACCTGTACTCACCGCGGCTTCGGGCGCTGATGCGCGAGATCGACCCGTCACTGGCCGAAGGGGTGTACGCGCAGTTCCCCGGCCCGCACTACGAGTCCCCCGCCGAGGTGCGGATGGCGGGGATCATGGGTGCCGACCTGGTCGGCATGTCCACCGCCCTGGAGGCGATCGCGGCCCGGGCCGAGGGTTCAGAGGTACTCGGCATCTCGCTGGTCACCAACCTGGCCGCCGGCATCACCGGTGAACCCCTCAACCACGAAGAGGTGCTGGCAGCCGGCCGGGCGGCCGCCCAGCGGGCCGGCGGTCTGCTGGTCGAGCTGATCGGAAGGCTGTGACTGTCCTGGTCACCGGTTCGGCCGGAAAGATCGGCCAATCCCTGGCCCGGACGCTGCCGCCGCTCGGGTGGCAGCTGCGCGGCTTCGACCGGGACCGCTCCCCGTCCGGGATCGAGCAGCTGCAGGGCGAGATCACCGACCCCGGAGCGCTGGACGAGGCGATGGCCGGGGTACGGGCCGTGGTGCACCTGGCCGGTCAGGCGGTCGAGGCGCCCTGGCCGGTGATCCGCGAGGCCAATCTGGAGGGCACCTTCCAGGTCTTCGAGGCGGCCCGGCGGGCCGGCGTCCGGCGGCTGGTCTACGCCTCGTCCAACCACGCGACCGGCTTCACCCCGCGGCCGGCCGACGGTTGCGAACTGCCCGCCGACACCCCGCCCCGGCCCGACACGCTCTACGGGGTCAGCAAGGCCTTCGGTGAGGCGTTGGCCCGCTACTACGTCGACCGGTACGGCATGCAGGTCGCCTGCCTGCGGATCGGCACCTTCGCCGACACCCCACCGGACGCCCGCTCGCAGGCCACCTGGCTGTCCCCCGACGACTGCGCCCGGCTGGTGGACGCCTGCCTGCGCACCGCCCGACTGGGCTTCGCGATCGTCTGGGGCGTCTCGGCCAACTCCGACCGGTGGTGGTCGGCCGACGCCGGCGCGGCCCTCGGGTACCGGCCGCTCGACGACGCCGGCCGGCACCGGGCCGACCAGCCGCCGGCCGGCACACCGCGTCCCAGCGACCGGCTGGTCGGCGGGGCGTTCACCGAGGCGTCCTTCGGCATCGACGAGGTCGCCGGAAGGGAGCCGGGATGAGCACCGAGCTGTACCGCCAGGTCACCGACTGGATCGCCGACGACCCGGATCCGGCGACCGCTGCCGAGCTGCGCGAGCTGCTGGCCCGCGCCGAACAGGGCGATCAGGCGGCCCGGGCGGAGCTCGCCGACCGGTTCTCCGGGCCGCTGGTCTTCGGCACCGCGGGCCTGCGCGGGCCGCTGCGGGCCGGTCCGAACGGCATGAACACCGCCGTGGTCCGGCGGGCCGCGGCGGGCCTGGCCGCCCAACTGGTCGCGTCCGGCCGGGCCGGCGGAATCGTGGTGATCGGCTACGACGGCCGGCACGGCTCGCGGTCCTTCGCCGCCGACTCGGCCGGCGTGCTGGCCGCCGCCGGCTTCGACGCCCGGCTGCTGCCCCGGCTGCTGCCCACCCCGGTGCTGGCGTTCGCGGTCGGGCACCTGGGCGCGGTGGCCGGCGTGATGGTCACCGCGTCGCACAACCCGCCGCAGGACAACGGCTACAAGGTGTACGCCTTCGACGGAGCGCAGATCGTGCCGCCGATGGACGCCGAGATCGAGGCGGAGATCCGGGCGGTGGCCTCGGTCCGGGCGATCCCGCTGTCACCGGACTACCAGGTGCTCGACGAATCGCTGGTCACCGACTACGTGAGCGCCGTCGCCGGCCTGGTGGCACCTGACTCGCCGCGCGAGCTGGCCGTCGTGCACACCGCCATGCACGGGGTCGGTGCGACCGTGGTCCGGGCGGTGTTCGCCGCGGCCGGCTTCGCCACACCCAGCGAGGTCGGCGAGCAGGCCGAGCCGGATCCGGACTTCCCGACGGTGAGCTTTCCCAACCCCGAGGAACCCGGCGCGATGGACCTGGCGCTCGCGCTGGCCGAGCGCAACCGGGCCGACCTGCTGATCGCCAACGACCCGGACGCCGACCGGTGCGCGGTCGGCGCGCTGTTCCCCGGCGGGGAGGATCGCCCGGCGGCCTGGCGGATGCTGCGCGGCGACGAGGTGGGCGTGCTGCTGGCCGACTGGCTGCTGCGGCGCGGCGTGCGCGGCAGCTACGCCACCACGATCGTGTCCTCGACGATGCTCTCGGCGATGGCGGCCCGGCACGGCGTGGGCTTCGCCGAGACGCTGACCGGATTCAAGTGGATCTCCCGAGCCGCACCCGACCTGGCTTACGGCTACGAAGAGGCGCTCGGCTACGCGGTGGCACCCCAACTGGTCCGGGACAAGGACGGCATCTCCGCCGCGCTGCTGGTCGCCGAACTCGCCGCCACCCTCAAGGCCGCCGGTTCCTCCATTCCCCGCCGGCTGGCAGAACTGTCCGCCGAATACGGCCTGCACGCCACCAGCCAGCTGTCCTGGCGGGTGAGCGACCTGGCGGTGATCGGCGAGGCGATGAGCCGGCTGCGCACCGCGCCACCCCGGCAACTGCTGGGCCGGCCGGTGAGCGTCACCGACCTGGCGCCGGACAACGACGTGCTGATCCTGCGCTTCGACGGCGGCCGGGTGGTGGTGCGGCCATCCGGCACCGAGCCCAAGTGCAAGGCCTACCTGGAGCTGGTTCTGCCGGTCGACGGAGCTGACCGGCTCGCCGGGAACGGCCAAGCCCCCGAAGCCGGCCAGGGCGAAGCCACCGCTGGCTCGGCCGGCGAGGCGCAGCTGATGGCGGTCGTCGGATCAGCCGAGCGGCAGGCCGAGGCGCAACTCGCGACGCTGGCGGCCGAGGTCACCCGCGCGGTGGGCATGGCCGAAGCCTGACCGGCGGCGCTACCTGTCCATCGCCGCCACGCCGCGTTCGATCGCGATCCGGTTGTGGTGCAGGTCGTCCGGGTCCTGTGGCAGGTCCAGCACGAAGGTGCGCACCCCGCCGTTGAGGTAGGTCGCCACCGCCGCTGCCACCTCGTCGTAGCTGCCCACCAGGTAGGGCGTGACCGTGTGATGGTGGCGGAACGGGACCAGCCAGTACACCCCCTCGTCCTCGTCGTCGATCGGCAGCGCCGCCAACTGGGTCTGCCAGGACGAAACCGAGGTGGGCAGTAGCAGCTTCATCCGCTCGGCACCGTCCGGGTCGGCCGGGAACCGCTTGCGCGCGATCCGCCACGCCTCGGCGGAATCGTCGCGCGCGATGATTCCGATGCCGATACCCGTGCCGTACTTGTTCTTGCGAACGTCCGGGCCGGCGAACTCCTCCGGCGGCACCGGGAAGGACAGCTGGGGCAGGCCCAACGCCTCCCCCGCCTGCACGCTGGCCGCCGACGAGCCCGACATGTACGCCACCGGGTGCAGGTCGGCCGGTACCGGAGCGGTGAGCCGTGCCCTGCGGTAGTTGAAGAACTCGCCGGCGTGATTGACCACGTCGCCGTCGAGCAACCGCCTGATGACCGTCACGTACTCGGTGAGCCGGGTGTACCGCGCGTCGTGCGAGACCTCGTCGGCCTGGACGGCGAGGTCGCGGCTGAATCCGCCGCTGACGAAGTTGATGTCGATGCTCCGGCCGTACAGGTGGGCCAGGGACGAGATCACCCGGGCACACGCGAACGGGCTCATGTCCAGCGGCTGCACCGCGATGAGCGGAACGAACGTGCTGGTGTTGGCGATCGCTGCGTGAGCGGACGTCCAGGCATCGATCGAGGTGTTGTCGCTGTAGAGCAGGGCGCCGCGGTAGCCGGCCTCCTCCGCCCATCCCGCGGACTCCACCAGCTTGGCCAAATGGGACTGTGCTCGGTAGCCGATGCTGGAGCGGCACGTCGAGTACAGGGTGATTCCGTGCGCGTTCAGGTCCATGATCGCCCCCCTCCTCCGGGTGTTGTTTCGTGTGGTCAGTGCGATTGGGTTCCGGGCAGCGGTGACCGGCTGGCGATACCGCTGACGGAAGGGTTGGCGAGGAAGTCCTGCAGGCTGATCGTGATGCCCAGCTGATCCGCGAGCTTGGCCACGAGCACGGCGGACAGCAGCGAGTGCCCGCCCAGGTCGAAGAAGTTGTCGTCGACGCCGACCCGTTCCACCCCGAGCACCTGGGCGAACAGCTCGCACAGCCCCTGCTCGGCGGCCGAGGCCGGCTCGCGCCCGGCGCCGCCGGTGTAGGTCGGTTCGGGCAGCGCCCGCCGGTCGAGTTTCCCGTTGGCGGTCAGGGGTAGCGACTCGAGCAGCACCACCGCGGCCGGCACCATGTAGCCGGGCAGTTCGGCGGCCACCGCGGTGCGCAGGCGGGTCGGGTCCGGCTCGCTGCCGGCCGCGGGTACCACGTAGCCGGCCAACCGCTTGTCCCCCGGACGGTCCTCCCGGACCACCACCACCGCGTGCTCCACCCCCGGTTGGGCGGCCAACACCGCCTCCACCTCACCGAGCTCGATGCGGAAGCCGCGGATCTTGACCTGCTCGTCCACCCGGCCCAGGAACTCCAGCTCGCCACCTGCCCGCCAGCGCACCCGGTCACCGGTCCGGTACATCCGCTCCCCGCTCGCGAACGGGCAGGCCACGAACCGTTCCGCGGTCAGCCCGGGCCGGTTGAAGTACCCGCGGGCCAGGCTGGGACCGGCCAGGTACAGCTCACCGGCCACCCCGACCGGGACGACGTCCAGCCGCTGGTCCAGCACGTAGCCGCGGACGTTCCACATCGGGCCGCCGATCAGCGGCAGGTCGCCCGGCGACAGCGGACGGCTGATCGAGGCGCCCACCGTCGCCTCGGTCGGCCCGTAGCCGTTGAGCAGCGTGCGGCCGGGTGCCCAGCTGGCGATCAGCTCGGCCGAGCAGGCCTCACCACCGACCATCAGCCCGGTCAGGCCGGGCAACTGCTCGGGCGCCGCGCCGGCCAGCGCGGCCGGCGCCACCATCGCGTGGGTGATCCGCAGGTCGCGCAGGGTGTCGGCCAGCACCTTGCCGGCCAGCGACCCCTGCTCGGGAATGACCAGCGTCGCTCCTGCCGTCAGCGCCGACAGCACCTCGACCAGCGACATGTCGAAGCTCAGCGAGATCAGCTGCGCGAACCGGGAGCCCGGTCCGGTCGAGAAACGTTCGACCAGGTAGCCGGCGAAGCTCGCCAGGCCGCGATGGCTGACCAGGACGCCCTTCGGACGCCCGGTGGAGCCGGAGGTGTAGATGACATACGCGGGGTGCGTGATCCGCAGCGGTGCCAGCCGGTCGGTGTCGGTCAGGCCGCTGCCGTCCAGCTCGGCCAGCGCCGCCACCCGATCCGCCTCGTCGAGCAGCACTTGCCGGTCGGGCATCGGCAGCTTCGCACCTGTCCGCCGGTCGGTGAGCATCGCGACCGGTGCCGCGTCGCCGAGCATGTAGTCGATCCGGTCGGCCGGATAGGTCGGGTCGATCGGCAGGTACGCAGCACCCGCCTTGACCACGGCCAGCACCGCGCCGATCATCTCGGCCGACTTCGGCAACGCCACCGCCACCAGCCGCTCCGGCCCGGCGCCCAGCTCCACCAGGTGGCGCGCCAGCCGGTTGGACCAGGCGTCGAGTTCGGCATACGTCCACGAGACGTCGCCGCATTCCACCGCCACCGCGTCCGGGGTCCGGGCCGCCTGTGCCGAGATCAGTTCTCCCAGTGTCAGCACCGCGACGTTGCGTGCCGTGTCGTTGTACCGGGTGGTGACAAGTTCCCGCTCGTCCGGTGTCAGCAGGTCGACCTCGCCGACCCGTAGCTCAGGGTCGGCGCTGACCTGAGCCAGCAGCCGCACCAGCCGGCCGGCCAGCGCCTGCACGGTCTCGACGTCGAACAGGTCGGCGGCGTACTCGACGATGCAGCTGATCCCGTCCGGGGTGCCGTCGGCGGCATGCTGCTGGCGAAAGGTCAGCGACAGGTCGAACTTGGCCGCCTCCACCACCAGCGGCTCGTCGGAGGTACGCAGTCCCGGAATGTGCCACTGCCGCCCGACGGCGTCGTCGTCGGAGGCGAGCATCACCTGGAACAGCGGGTGGTGGGCGGTGGAGCGCACCGGGTTGAGCGCCTCCACCAGCCGGTCGAACGGCACGTCCTGGTGGGCATAGCCGGCCAGGTCGCGTTCACGGATCCGTCCGAGCAGCTGGACGAAACTCGGATCGCCCGACAGGTCGGTGCGCAGCACCAGGGTGTTGACGAAGAACCCGACCAGGTCGTGCAGGCTCTCGTCGCCGCGGCCGGCGACCGGCGCACCGATCGGGATGTCGGTGCCGGCACCGGAGCGCGACAGCAGGACCGCCAGCCCCGCCTGCAGCACCATGAACACCGTTGCCTGGTGCCGGTGCGCGAGTTCTGCCAGCGCGGCGTGCAGGCCGGCGTCGATCCGCACCGGCAGCCGGCCACCGCGATAGGACGGCCTGGCCGGCCGCGGCCGGTCGAACGGCAACTCCAATTGGTCGGGCAGGCCCGCCAGCGTGGCTTCCCAGTACCGCACCTGACCGGCCAGCACGCTGTCGCCGTCCCGGTCCGCGCCCAGCATGCCGCGCTGCCACAACGTGTAGTCGGCATACTGCACCGGCAACTCCGGCCAGTCCGGCGCCCGGCCGGCCAGCCGCGCCCGGTAGGCCTGCTCCAGATCTGCCAGCAGCACGCCCATCGACCAGCCGTCACTGGCGATGTGGTGGGTCAGCAGCACCAGCACGTGCTCGTCCGGTGCCAGCTCGTACAACCAGGCCCGCACCGGCAGTTCGGTGGCCAGGTCGAAGACGTAGCGGCACGCCTGCCCGGTCAGTTCCGGCAGGTCGGCCTCGGTGGCCGGCACCACGGTGAGCGCGGGGATCGCCCGGTCGGCCGGGATCACCCGCTGGTAGGGCTGGCCGTCCGCCGCCGCGAACACCGTCCGCAGCGACTCGTGCCGCGCCACCACGTCGCCGAGCGCCGCAGCCAGCGCGGCCGAATCCAGCGCGCCCCGCAACCGCCAGCCGAACGGCACGTTGTACGTCGCGCTCGGACCCTCCAGCTGGCCCAGGAACCACAACCGCTGCTGGGCGAACGACAACGGCAGCCGGTCCGGACGGTCGGCCCGGACCAGCGGCGGGCGTGCCTGTCCGGCCCCGTCCAGCGCGCCGGCCAGCAGCTCCACCGTCGGGTTGTCGAACACCTCCCGGATACCCAGCTCCACCCCCAGCACCGCGCGCACCCGGCTGATCAACCGGGTCACCAAGAGCGAGTGGCCGCCCAGGTCGAAGAAGTTGTCGTCCGCGCCGACCCGGTCGACCCCGAGCACCTGGGCGAACAGGTCGCACAGCAGCGCCTCGGCCGGGGTGGCCGGCTCGCGGCCGCCACCGGAGGCGAAGGTCGGTGCCGGCAGTGCACGCCGATCGAGTTTCCCACTCCCCGTCAACGGCAAACTTTCTACGACAACGATCGCGGCCGGCACCATGTAGCCGGGCAGCAGCTGGGCTGCAGCGGCCCGGATCGCAACCGGGTCCGGCCGGCTGCCGGCCGCGGGCACTACATAGCCGACCAGTCGCTTGTCCCCCGGCCGGTCCTCCCGGGCCACCACCACCGCCCGGCCCACCCCGGGCTGGGCGGCCAGCACCGTCTCGATCTCGGCCGGCTCGATCCGGAAGCCGCGCACCTGGACCTGCTCGTCCACCCGGCCCAGGTACTCCAGCTCGCCGTCGGAGCGCCACCGCACCAGATCACCGGTCCGGTACATCCGCTCACTATCACCGAACGGGCAGGCCACGAACCGTTCCGCGGTCAACGCCGGTCGGTTCAGGTACCCCCTGGCCAGCGCCGGCCCGGCCAGGTAGAGCTCACCGGCCACCCCGGCCGGCACCGCCTCCAGCCGGTCGTCGAGCACATAGCCGCGCATGTTCCAGATCGGGCCGCCGATCGGCGGAGTGCCGGCGCCCGACAGCTGGCCGCTCATCGTCGCGACCACGGTCGCCTCGGTCGGCCCGTAGGCGTTGAACATCCGCCGGTTCTGCGACCATTCGGCGACGATCTCGCCCGAGCAGGCCTCGCCGCCGACCAGCAGGCATTCCAGCCCGGCCAGCTGTTCGGGCTTGGCTCCGGACAGGGCTGCCGGGCCGATCAGCGCATGGCTGACCCGCAGCTCGGTCAGCGCCTCCGCCAGCAGCTCGCCGGCCAGCGGCCCCGGCTCGGGAAGGGCCAGCGCCGCCCCGGCCGGCAACGACATCAGCAGCTCCATCACGGCCGCGTCGAAGCTCAGCGACGCCACCTGCCCGACCCGCGATTGCGGCCCGATCCCCAGCACGCCGATCAGGAAAGCCGACAGGCCGGCCACTCCCCGGTGGGTGACCACGACGCCCTTGGGACGTCCGGTGGAGCCGGAGGTGTAGATCAGGTAGGCCGGGTTGGCCGGCCGCAGCGGCACCGGCCGATCGGCGTCGGTCACGGCACCGGCGTCGAGGCCGGCCAGCTCGGTGACCAGTCGCGGATCGTCCAGATCGAGCGTCGTTCCGCCCGGCACCGCGGGCAGCCGCGCCGAGGTCGTCCGGTCGCTGAGCAGCAGGCCGGGAGCGGCGTCGGTGAGCATGTAGGCGATCCGATCCGGCGGGTACCCGGGATCGATCGGCAGATAGGCAGCACCGGCCTTGAGCACGGCCAGCACCGCGGCGACCATTTCCGGCGAGCGCGGCAGGGCGACCGCCACCAGTTGCTCCGGTCCGGCACCGAGCTCGATCAGGTGCCGGGCCAACCGGTTGGACCGGGCATCGAGTTCGGCGTAGGACCAGGACGTGCCGCCCTGGACGACCGCTTCGGCATCCGGCGTCCGCGCGGCCTGTGCCGTGAACAGCTCGGCAAACACCACCACGGGTATCTCCGGCGCCGTGTCCTGCCACCGGCCGGCGGGCAACCTCCGCTCCGCTGCCGGCGCCCCCTGCAGCTCGGTCACGCCTGCTCGGCCTGCACCAGGCTGGCGGGCCGCATATCCGTCCAGTGCTCCTCGACATAGGCCAAGCAGCTCGCGCGGGAGTCGGCGTCGTGCACCGTGCTCCAGCCGTCCGGAACCGCGATGCCGGCGGGCCACAGGCTGTGCTGCCCCTCGTCATTGACCAGCACCAGGTACTGGGCGTCGGCATCCTCGAAGGGATTGGTCACAACAACCTCATTCTGCTTGGCACGAACCGCGCGGGACTCGTCGTGGAGCGTGGTTGCCCGCGCCGCCACGGGCGGCCCGCTGACCAGCCTGCCCGGGCCGGGCATTCGTCACATCTCTGCCGCTGCCGTCCGCCGGCCATCCCGCACGATGGCGATACAGCCGCCGGACGCTGCAGCGGCAGAGGCGAATCTCCTGACGCTGCAGCAGATCGCTCAGCGCATCGCGATCTGGTCGAGCACCAGCCGAGCAACTTCCGGGGTTACCGAGTCCGGACGTTCCAGTGGCGGCAGCGCAGCCACCCGGCACCGTCCGGGGCTGGTCCCGGGCAGCACGAAGTCCGGTTCGGCGGTCAGCACCGACACCGGAATCGCCTCGGCGGGGACCTGTACCGGCTGGTCGTTGCGACAGGCCAGCAAGAACGCGACCCACCCGCGGTAGGTCGCCAGCACGCTGGTGAAGGAGGGGTTGTCCGGATCGAGATTCAGGCCGGCCGCCATGTCCTCAAGCCCGGCGCGGTAGATCTTCTCCACGCCCGCTACCACGTCCGCCGGATCGCCGTCGAGGTCGGGACACGGGCCGGTGCCCGCCCCGAGCTTGCGCTGGAACTCCGCGAAGCGCTCGGTGACGTGGTCGTTGCCCGGCCAGGTCGGCCCCACCAGCACCGCAGCGACCTTTCGGGTTCCGGCCAGCAGATTGGCGATCCGGGTGGCCAGACCCGTGGTGCTGCAGTGACCCACCACGAATACCTGCTGATCCGCCGGGTCGGAGGATTCGGCAGCGGCGAACCCGGCGGCGGATTCCTCCGCCATGTCCTGCACGGATGCGTAGCTCCGCTGCCCACCCAGCGCGCCGAGCGGATCCACCTGGTAGATCCGCCTGCCGCCGGCCGAATCGGCGAGCAGCTCACTGAGCCGGCGGGTTCCGTTCAGCGTCTGGAAGTCGGCAACCAGGACCGCGGGCCCGTCCCCGGCGGTCAGCTGGCGGCAGAGCGGTCCGGCGTCGGCCAAGGACTGCATTGCTGTTTCCTTCCGTCAGGCAGCCAGGCCGCCAGTGGCGTCGCGTTGCCCTGGGATTGCTCGTATCAGGACAAGGGTCGCCGTTGCCGGGCCGGCCGCGCATCCTTGGCATTGCCGTTGCCATCCCGCCGCTCGGGCGGTTCCGCGAGGCGGCAGCCGCCGACCGCCGGGCCAGGTCGGCTTGCGCACTGTGGGAGCGAACCGGCGGCCTCGGGCCTGCCAAGGTTAGTGCGGACTGGTGGAGCCGGTCGGCGAAAGGGGTGGGTGGTTGATGGTTACTGCTGTGGTGTCCGACGTCCGTGAGGTGTTGGCCGCGTATCCGGCGTTGGCCGATCTCGCGGTCGTGGCACATGAACAGGAATCCGTCGGTCAGGTACTGGTGGCCTATGTCGTGCCCGCAGGCGCCGGCCTGAACCTCGCCGAGTTGTACAAGCACCTGCGTGACCGGCTACCCGGCGGCGCGGTGCCGGCCGCCGTGGTGGTGGTGCAGGAGATCCCGGCCGGCGAAACCGGGCTGACGTCGCTGCCGGCGCCGGACCTGCGGGGGCTGGCGCCCTACCGGGCACCGCAGAACGCCCGTCAGGAAACGCTGTGCGAGATCTTCGCCGACGTGCTGGCCCGGCCCCGGTGCGGCGTCGACGACAACTTCTTCACCCTCGGCGGGGAGTCGATCGACGCCATGCTGATCGCCAGCCGGGCCAGCGCCGCCGTCGGGCAGGAGGTCTCGATGGACGACCTGTTCGACACCCCCACCGTCGCAGAACTCGACCAGCTGCTGGATAGCTACCCGGCCTAGCTGCCGGCGGTTCGGCCGGTGCCGTCGATCCCGGGCAGGGACGCGTGCCGGACATCCAGTGGCCGGGCCGGCACTGGGTGATCGGCCGGTTCGTGCCATGACAAATGAGGTTGTTCTCGTGACCAATCCCTTCGAAGACGCCGACGCCCAGTACCTGGTGCTGGTCAATGACGAGGGGCAGCACAGCCTGTGGCCCGCCGGCATCGCGGTTCCGGCCGGCTGGAGCACGGTGCACGGCGCCGACTCCCGCGCGAGCTGCCTGGCCTACGTCGAGGAGCACTGGACGGATATGCGGCCCACCAGCCTGGTGCAGGCCGAGCAGGCGTGACCGGCGTGCAAGGACCGACCGCGACTGAACGGCAGCTGGTCACCGTCGAGTGGAACGACACCGCGCGCGACCTGCCGGCACTGACCCTGCCGGAGCTGTTCACCGCGCAGGCAGCCCGCACCCCGGACGCGGTGGCGGTGGTCTCCGGCGACCTGTCGTGGACCTACGCCGAACTCGACGCCTGGTCCAACCGGCTGGCCCGGCACCTGATCGCGCTCGGTGCTGGACCGGAACAGCTGGTCGCGGTCGCGCTGCCCCGATCGGTGCAGATGATCGGCGCGGTGTTCGCCGTGCTCAAGGCCGGTGCTGCCTACCTGCCGATCGACCCGACCTACCCTGCCGACCGGATCGACTACATGCTCGGCGACGCGGCACCCGTGGCAATCCTGACTGACCGGCACACCGCGGCCACCCTGCCCGGCCAGGACCGGCACATCCTGCTCGACGAGGAGGGTCAGGCAGCAGCGCTGGCGCAGCTGGACGGCGCTCCGGTCGACGACACCGACCGGCTGGCCCCGCTGCGCATCGCCCACCCCGCCTACGTCATCTACACCTCCGGCTCCACCGGACGACCCAAGGGCGTCATCGTCAGCCACCAGGGCCTGCCGAGCCTGCTGGGCTGGGCGGCGGCCCGGTTTCCCGCCGGAGAGCTTGCCCGGGTGCTGGCCTCGACCTCGCTCAACTTCGACGTGTCGGTGTTCGAGATGTTCGCGCCGCTGGTCACCGGGGGCAGCATCGAGGTGGTCGCGAACCTGATGACGCTGGCCGATCCGGCCACCGCCTCGTGGTCCGGAAGCCTGATCAGTGCCGTGCCGTCGGTGATCCTCCAGCTGCTGGATCTTCCCGGGGACAAGCCCCGGGCCGGCACCGTGGCGCTGTGCGGCGAAGCGGTGACCCCGCCGGTGCTGGCCGCGATCCGGGCCGCGCTGCCGGGCGCGACGGTGCTCAATATCTACGGCCCCACCGAGGCCACGGTCTACGCCACGGTCTTCGACTGCACCGGCCAGGACGGCACCGCGCCACCGATCGGCCGGCCGTTCGAGAACATGCGCGCGTACGTGCTCGACGACCGGCTCGACGTGGTGGCGCCCGGGGTGGTCGGCGAGCTGTACCTGGCCGGGCCCGGCCTGGCCCGGGGCTATCTGAACCGGCCCGGGTTGACCGCGGAACGTTTCGTGGCCTGCCCGTTCGCCGCCGGCGAGCGGATGTACCGCACCGGTGACCTGGCCCGGTGGCGCGACGACGGCCAGCTGGTGCACCTGGGCCGGGTGGACGAGCAGGTGAAGATCCGTGGCTTCCGGATCGAACTCGGCGAGATCGAGGCGGTACTGGCCGCCCAGCCGGGTGTCGAGCGCGCCGTGGTGGTGGTCCGCGAAGACCGGCCGGGGAACAAGAGCCTGGTCGGCTATGTGGTGCCGGCGACCGGCGGCCGACTGGACCCGGCCGGGTTGCGGGCCGCGGTGGCTACCACCCTGCCTGGGTACATGGTGCCGGCCGCAGTGGTTCTCATCGACACCTTGCCCTTGACACTCAACGGCAAACTCGATCGGCGCGCACTGCCGGCACCCGTCTACCCCAGGGCGGGCGGCCGCGAGGCGTCCTCCCTCGTCGAACAACAACTGTGCGAACTGTTCGCCCAGGTGCTCGGGGTGGACGGGATCGGCGTGACCGACAGCTTCTTCGACCTGGGTGGCCACTCGCTGCTGGTAACCCAGCTGATCAGCCGGGTACGTGCGGCGCTGGGGGTGGAGCTGGGCATCCGGGAGGTGTTCGACAACCCCACCGTCGAGCTGCTGGCCCGCACGCTGGACGGGGCCGGGCAGGCGCGGCCGCCGCTGGTGCGGGTCGACCGTCCGGACCGGCTGCCGTTGTCGTTCGCCCAGCAGCGGTTGTGGTTCCTGGGTCAGCTGGAAGGTCCGAGCGCGACGTACAACGTGCCCTTCGGGTGGCGGTTCCGCGGCCGGCTGGATGTCGACGCGCTGACCGCGGCGCTGGGTGACGTGGTGGCGCGGCACGAGTCGTTGCGGACGGTGTTCCGGACGGCGGACGGCCAGCCCTACCAGCAGGTGCTGCCGGCCGGTCAGGCGCAGCTCGAGGTCAGTGTGGTGCGGACCGTCGAGGCCGACCTGCCGGAACTGGCCGGGCAGGCGTGCCGGTACCTCTTCGACCTGGCCGCCGAGATTCCGGTGCGGGCCTGGCTGTTCGTGCTGGACGGCGACGAGTACGTGCTGGTGTTGCTGACCCACCACATCGCCAGTGACGGCTGGTCGGCCGGCGTGCTGCTCACCGACCTGGAGCAGGCCTACCGGGCACGGTCGGCGGGACGGGCACCGGACCGGCCGGAGCTGCCGGTGCAGTATGCCGACTACACCTTGTGGCAGCGCGAGATGCTCGGCGCGGGCCAGGACGGCGACGGCGTGCTTGCCGCCCAGGTGCGTTACTGGCAGACGGCGCTGGCCGGGCTGCCCGACCAGCTGGAACTGCCGTTCGACCGGCCGCGGCCGGCCAGGCCGTCCTATCGCGGCGGCCAGGTTCCGGTGCAGGTCGACGCGAACCTGCACGCACAGCTGACCGAACTGGCACACCGGCACCAGGTGACGGTGTTCATGGTGCTGCAGGCCGGCCTGGCGCTGCTGCTGTCCCGGTCCGGTGCCGGCACCGACATCCCGATCGGTGCGCCGGTGGCCGGCCGGGACGACGAGGGCCTGAACGACCTGGTCGGGTTCTTCGTCAACACCCTGGTGTTGCGCACCGACCTGTCGGGAAACCCCAGCTTCGCCGAACTGCTCGGCCGGATCCGGGAAACCGACCTGGCCGGTTACGCCCACCAGGACGTGCCGTTCGACCGGCTGGTGGAAGCGCTGAACCCGGTCCGCTCCCCCGCGTATCACCCGTTGTTCCAAGTGATCCTGGCCTCCGACGACGACGCCGTCAGCAGGCAGTGGCACGTCGCGGACCTGCAGGTATCCGAGCAAACGCTGGTGGTGGAGGCGGCCAAGTTCGACCTGTCGCTGACCTTCCGGCAGCGGCATGCGGCGATCGACGGCGCCCCGGACGGGATCAGCTGCATCCTGGAGTACGCCTCCGACCTGTTCGATCCCGAGACCGTGCAGGCGATGGCCGGGCGGTTGATCAGGCTGCTGGGTCAGGTCAGCGCCGACCCTGAGCTGCGGATCGGCGAGGTCGACCTGCTGACCCCGGCCGAACGCGAACTGGTCATCACCCGGTACAACGACACAGCACACGACGTTGCGGCGCTGACCTTGCCGCAGTTGTTCACCGCCCAGGCAACCCGGACACCGGACGCGGTGGCAGTGACCTGCGGGACCGTGTCGTGGACCTATGCCGAACTCGACACCTGGTCCAACCGGTTTGCCCGGCAGCTGATCGCGATCGGCGCCGGCCCGGAACGGCTGGTCGCGGTTGCCCTGCCGCGCTCACCGGAAATGCTCGGCGCGGTGCTCGCCGTGCTGAAGGCGGGTGCCGCCTACCTGCCGGTCGATCCCGGCTATCCGGCCGACCGGATCGACTACATGCTCGGCGACGCCGAGCCTGTTGCGGTACTCAGCAACCGGCAGACCGCGGCCGCGCTGCCCAGCCGGCACCGGCAGGTGCTGATCGACGAGCAGGAGCCGGTGGCCCGGCTCGACGGCAGCAGCGTGACCGACGCCGACCGGCTGGCGCCACTACTGCCCGCCCACCCCGCTTACGTCATCTACACCTCCGGTTCCACCGGACGACCCAAGGGCGTCGTCGTCAGCCACCAGGGCCTGCCAAGCCTGCTGGGTTGGGCCGCGGCCCGGTTCACCGCCGGCGAACTGAGCCGGGTGCTGGCCGCCACCTCGCTCAACTTCGACGTGTCGGTCTTCGAGATGTTCGGACCCCTGACCACCGGCGGCAGTATCGAGATCGTCGCGGATCTGCTGGTACTGGCTGATCCGGCCGCCGCGCCGTGGGCCGGAAGCCTGATCAGCGCCGTGCCGTCCACGATCTCGTCGTTGCTGAATCCCTCCTCGCACCCGCCCCGGGCCGGCACCGTGGTGCTGGCCGGGGAGGCGCTGACCCGGCCCGTGCTCGCCTCGGTGCGGGCCGCCCTGCCGGGTGCGACGGTGCTCAACATCTACGGCCCCACCGAGGCCACGGTCTACGCCGCGGCCTGGGACACCACCGGTCGGGACGACACGGTCCCGCTGATCGGCGGGCCGATCTGGAACATGCGCGCGTATGTGCTGGATCAGCAGCTGAACGCGGTTCCGGTCGGGGTGGCGGGCGAGCTGTACCTGGCCGGCCCGGGGCTGGCCCGCGGCTATCTGAACCGGGCCGGGCTGACCGCGGAGCGTTTCGTGGCCTGCCCATTCGGCAGCGGCGAGCGGATGTACCGCACCGGTGACCGGGTGTGCTGGCGAGCAGGCGGCGAACTGCAGTTCCTGGGCCGGGTGGACGAGCAGGTCAAGATCCGCGGCTTCCGCATCGAGCTCGGTGAGGTGGAGACGGCGCTGGCCGCCCAGCCCGGGGTGGGCCGGGCCGTGGTGGTGGTCCGGGAGGACCGCCCCGGAGACAAGCGGTTGGCCGGCTATGTGGTGCCTGCGTCGGGCGGCCGGCTGGACCCGGCCGGCCTGCGAGCGGCGCTGGCGGCCGAGCTGCCGGGCTACATGGTGCCGGCCGCGGTGGTCGTTGTCGACCGGTTGCCGTTGACGGTCAACGGCAAGCTCGACCGGCGGGCATTGCCCCGACCCAGCTACGCCGCCGGCCCCGGGCGGGACCCGATCTCGGCCGCGGAGCAGCAGCTGTGCCGGCTGTTCGCCGAGGTGCTCGGGGTGGACCAGGTCAGCGGCGACGACAGCTTCTTCGACCTGGGCGGCGACTCCTTGCTGGTGAGCCGGCTGATCAGCCGGGTGCGTGCGGTGCTGGGAGTCGAACTCGGCCTCCGGCAGGTGTTCGACAACCCCACCGCCGAACTGCTGGCCCGGACGCTGGACGGGGGCGTCGAGGCCCGGCCGCCGCTGGTGCGAGCCGAGCGTCCGGACCGGTTGCCGTTGTCGTTCGCCCAGCAGCGGTGGTGGTCCCCGGGTTCGTCGGGGGATCCGGGGCGGGCCGCCACCCTGCCGCTCGGCTGGCGGCTGCAGGGCCGGCTGGAGGTCGACGCGCTGACCGCCGCGCTGGCTGACCTGGTGGCACGGCACGAATCGTTGCGGACGGTGTACCCGGTGGCGGACGGCCAGCCCTACCAGCGGGTGCTGCCGGCCGGCGAGGCGGTCGGTGAGGTCAGCGTGGTCGCCACCACCGAGGGCGAACTGCCCGCGCAGATCGAGCAGGCCTGCCGGCACGCCTTCGACCTGGCTTGCGAGATTCCACTACGGGCCTGGCTGTTCGTGCTGGACGGCGAGGAGCACGTGCTGGTGCTGCTGACCCATGCCGTCGCCAGTGACGGCTGGTCGGCCGGGGTGCTGTCGCGCGACCTGGAGCGGGCCTATCGGGCACGGTCGGCCGGCCACGCTCCGGACTGGCCGGACCTGCCGGTGCAGTATGCCGATTACACCTTGTGGCAGCACGGCATCCGGGATGCCGACCAGGGCGAGGACAGCGTGCGGCAACGGCAACTGCGGTACTGGGAGACGGCGCTCGCCGGGCTGCCCGACCAGCTGCTGCTGCCGTTCGACCGTCCCCGGCCGGCGCAGCCGTCCTACCGCGGCGAGCGGGTCGCGGTGCAGCTGTCAGCGGGCCTGCACACCAGGCTTGCCGAGCTGGCCCGCCAGCACCGGGTGACGATGTTCATGGTGCTGCAGGCGGGCCTGGCGGCGCTGCTGGCCCGCTCCGGCGCCGGCACCGACATCCCGATCGGCACGCCGGTGGCCGGCCGCGACGACGAGAAGCTGTACGACCTCATCGGATCCTTCGGCACTACCGTGGTGTTGCGCACCGACGTGTCCGGGGATCCTCGATTCTCCGAGCTGCTCGGCCGGGTCCGGGAGCGGGATCTCGCCGCCTTCGCTGCCCAGGACGTGCCGTTCGAGCGGCTGGTGGAGGCGCTGGACCCGGCGCGTCCCACCGCTCAGCACCCGCTGTTGCAGGTGCTGCTGGCCTCCGACGACGCCGACCGGCAGTGGCACCTTCCCGGCCTGCAGGCCTGCGACGAGCCGCTGCCCGGGCAGGTCGCGTGCGACCTATCGCTGACCTTCCGGCAACGGCACGCTGCCGACGGCACCCCGGACGGGATCGGCGTCATCCTGGAGTACCCGAGCGACCTGTTCGACGCCGGCACCGTGCAGGCGCTGGGTGATCGGCTGGTGCGGCTGCTGGACCAGGTTGCCGCCGATCCGAGGCTGCCGATCAGTGCGGTGGACCAGGTGCCGTCGGCCGAGCGACTGCCTGCTCTTGTGGAGTGGAACGACACCGCACGGGACGTGCCTGCGCTGACCCTGCCGGAGCTGTTCACCACGCAGGCAGCGCGCACCCCGAGCGCGGTGGCGGTGGTGTCGCACAGCATGTCGTGGACCTATGCCGAACTCGACGCCTGGTCCAACCGGCTGGCCCGGCACCTGATCGCGCTCGGCGCCGGACCGGAACGGCTGGTGGCGGTGGCGTTGCCGAAGTCGGTCGAGATGATCGGCGCGGTGCTGGCCGTAGTGAAAGCCGGCGCGGCCTACTTGCCGATCGACCCGACCTACCCGCCCGACCGGGTCGACTACATGCTCACCGACGCCGCACCCGTCGCGATCCTCACCGACCGGCACACCGCGGCGACGCTGCCCGGCCAGGACCGGCACATCCTGCTCGACGATCCGCACCTGGCCGGCACGGTGGCCGCGCTGGACAGCGCCGCCGTCGACGACACCGATCGGCTGGCTCCACTGCGAATCGCCCACCCCGCCTACGTCATCTACACCTCCGGCTCCACCGGACGACCCAAGGGCGTTCTGGTCAGCCATCGGGGGCTGGCCAGCCTGTCCGGGTACCTGATCACCACCCTGGGCATCGGTCCGCAATCGCGGGTGGGTCAGGTGGCGTCGCTGAGCTTCGACGCGGCTGTGATGGACCTCCTGATGTCGCTGGCCGCCGGAGCCGCGTTGGCCCTTCCCGAGCCGGGACCGCTGGCCGGCGAGATCCTGGCCAAGGCGCTGACCGACCTGCGGGTCAGCCATGCGCTGCTCGCGCCGGGCGCCATGACCGGAGCGAGTCCGCACCAGTTGGCCGGGCTGGAATGCCTGCTGGTCGGCGGCGAGGCCAGCCCGGCCGAACTGGTTGCCGAATGGTCGCGGGACCGGCGGATGTTCAACGCCTACGGCCCGACCGAGGCGACGGTGGTCGCGACCATGAGCGGCCGACTGTCCGGAGGGAGCACCCCGCCGATCGGCGGCCCAATCTGGAACATGCGCGCCTACGTGCTCGACGAGAGGCTGGAGCTGGCCCCCCGCGGGACGGCCGGCGAGCTGTACCTGGCCGGACCGGCCCTGGCCCGCGGTTACCTCAACCGGCCCAGGCTGACCGCGGAACGTTTCGTGGCCTGCCCGTTCGACAGCGGCGAGCGGATGTACCGCACCGGTGACCTGGCCCGCTGGCGCGACGACGGCCAACTGGAGTTTCTCGGCCGGGTGGACGAGCAGATCAAGATCCGCGGCTTCCGCATCGAACTTGGCGAGATCGAGACGGTGCTGGCCGGCCAGCCCGGGGTGGGCCGGGCCGTGGTGGTGGCGCGGGAGGACCGGCCGGGAGACATCCGCCTGGTCGGCTACCTGGTGCCGGCACCGGGCAGCCAGCTGGACCCGGTGCAACTGCGCGCTGCGGCGGCCGCCGAGCTGCCCAGGTACATGGTGCCGGCCGCGATGGTGATCCTGGACGCGTTACCCCTGACGGTCAACGGCAAGATCGATCGGCAGGCACTGCCCGAACCCAGCTACACCGGGGAGGTCGGGCGGGAGGCGTCCTCACTCGTCGAGCGGCAACTGTGCGAGCTGTTCGCCCAGGTGCTCGGGCTGGAACGGGTCGGCGTCGAGGACAACTTCTTCGACCTGGGCGGCCACTCGCTGTTGTCCGCCGTGCTCGTCGCCCGGCTGGAGGGCCAGGTCGGCGTCAGGATCAGCCTGCAGGACTTCCTCGCCAACCCGTCCGTCAGCGGCATCGCCAGCCGGGTCCCACCGTCGGCAACCGAACAGCCCTGACCCTGTGACCCCGCCGGGACGAGGTGGATCCGGGACGGCGGCAGCACCGGTTTACCGAACCGCAAGCAGGGATACGCCGGTTGCCGCCCGTTTTGGTTGACTCTCCAGACGCGCCGCGCGTACAGCGTCGACGCCTTTCACCAGCCCGCACAGAGGAGAAGAAGTCTTGGCTGCCACCAGCGAGCCGGCCACCGGCCGCGCGGTCCTTGTCACCGGCGCACTGCAGGGCATCGGACACGCCATCGCGAAGCGATTCGCCGCAGCGGGCGACCGGGTGGCGATCCTCGACAAGGCGCCGCGCGAGGTCGCCGAGCAGGTGCTGGCCGGCCTCGAGGGCAGCGGGCACGTCCTGGTGCAGGCCGACCTGACCGACAGCGAGGCCGTCCGGACGGCGGTGGATTCTGCCGCCGAGCAGCTGGGCGGCCTGGACGTCGTGGTCAACAATGCGGGTGTCTTCAGCCTGCACCCGATCACCGAGGTGAGTTACCAGGACTGGCAGCAGCACTGGCAGACCACCCTGGGGGTCAACCTGTTCGGCGCGGCCAATGTGATCTGGTGCGCCGTCCAGCACCTGAAGGATCGCGGCGGCCGGATCGTCAATGTCACGTCCCGGGGCGCGTTCCGCGGCGAGCCCACCGGACCGGCCTACGGTGCCAGCAAGGCAGGCCTGAACTCCCTGACCCAGTCGCTGGCGGTCGCGCTCGCACCGCACCGGATCGCGGTGTCGGCGGTGGCGCCCGGATTCGTCGAGACGCCGATGGCCAAGCCCTACCTGGAAGCCCCGGAGGGCGACCAGATCAGGGCGCAGAGCCCGTACGGCCGGGTCGCCCGGCCGGACGAGATCGCCGACGGGGTGTTCTACCTCGCCTCCGCCCAGGCGGAGTGGGCCAGCGGCACGGTGCTCGACCTGAACGGCGCCTCCTACCTGCGGACCTGAGGAGATCCTGCGGCCGCAGCCCCGTGAGCTGCGGCCGCAGGATTGCCTAGCTACCGTCGATCAGTCTTGTGACGCAGTCGGCGAGAACCTCGTCCGGCATCGAGAAGCAGGCCCGGACGTACGGACGCTCGGGTGGGTTGAGGTAGAACGCCTCACCGGGCACCGTGCCGATCAGGCTGCGCCGCAGCAGGATGTCGGCCGCCTCGACACCGCTGGTCACTCCCAGGTTCGAGCAGTCCACGAACAGGTAGTACGCGCCCTCCGGCTCGTTCGGGGTCAGCCCCGCCGCCCGGAAGCCCTCGGCCAGGGTGTGGCGCTTGGCGTCGTACATCGCACGGAGGCCGGTGAAATATTCCTCGCCCAGTCGCAGCGCCCGGGCGCCGAGTTCCTGCAGCGGGCTGGGCGCACAGCCCACCAGGGCGTCCGCGGCGACCCGGACACCAGCCATCAGCCGCTCCGGGCCGCAGACGTAACCCAGGCGCCAGCCCGGGATGCTGAAGGACTTCGACAGCGACGACAGGGTCAACGTCCGGCTGCCCAGGCTGCCGACCGCCGCCGGCGTCAGGTGCGGGCCGTCGCCGAAGTAGATGTCCTCATAGACCTGGTCGGCGATGACGAGCAGGTCGTGCTCCTCGGCCACCGCCGAGACGATCAGCAGCTCGGCCTCGGTGTAGCGCCGCCCGCTCGGGTTGTTCGGGGTGCACACGATCATCGCCCGGGTCCGGTCGGTGATCGCGGCCCGGAGTGCGGACTCGGTGATCTCCAGCTCCGGCGCGGCCAGCCGGACCGGCTCGGGTCGCAGCCCTGCCACCTTGAGCTGCGCCAAGTGGTAGCCGTAGAAGGGCTCGAGCACCAGGACGCCGTCACCCGGGTTCAACAGCGCGGTGAGCGTCGCCATCAGCCCGCCGGTCGCGCCGATCGTGGTCACGATCTCGGTCGCCGGATCGACGCTCAACCCGCTGTGCCTCTTGAGCTTCTCGGCGGCAGCTTCCCGGAAGCTGGCAAGGCCTTCCGCCGCGCTGTAGGAGTGGTAGAGCTGCTCGAACGTCCGGCCACCCGCTGCGAGCAACTCCGCCGGTGGCGGTACCTGGCACAGCCCCTGTGCCAGGTTGACGGCACCCAGTTCCTCGCACCGGGCAGTCATGGCCCTGATGGCGGATTGCTGCATGCCTTGCATTCGGTCGGCGATCTCAGCCACGCACTTCTCCTCGGGTCCCGGCAGCTCGCATCCGCCAGCGCCGCCCCTCAGGATCCCGGCAGATGACAGTGTGCTGCCTCTTTGATCTTGTCCGATAAGGGCATTTGATGACGCACGGTTTGAGAAGCCGCCCACCCGAGCCGCAGGCATGCTGGAGCAGATGTCATCGGTAGAGGAGAGAAACTTATGGCGGGCCAGAACGGGATCGATGATCTGGGCGGGGAGGGCGGCAGGATGAAGGTCGCCGTCCTGGGATCGGGCCTGATCGGCCTCGACCTGCTTGCCAAGATCGAGCGTTCGAAGTTTCTCGACTGCCGGATGGTCGTGGGACGCGACGCGAACGGCCGCGGACTGCGCAAGGCGGCGGAACTGGGCTACGGCACCACCGCCGGCGGCGTCTCGTCGCTGGGCGCGGACGGGCAGGCCTTCGACATCATCTTCGATGCCACCAATGCGATGTCGCACATCGAGCACCACAAGCACCTGGAATCCCTCGGCGCACTGGTCATCGACCTGACACCGAGCCGGATGGGGCACATGATCGCACCGACCGTGAACGGTGCCGACGCCTCCACCCACCGCAATGTGAGCCTGATCAGCTGCGGCGGCCAGACCTCGATCCCGATCCTGCACGCCCTCACCCGGGTGTACTCGCCCAGCTACATCGAGATCGTCACCACCGCGGCCAGCCTGAGCGTGGGCCGGGCCAGCCGGCTCAACCTCGACGAGTACATCGACACCACGCAGGCCGCGATCCGTGCCTTCACCGGGGTGAACGACGTCAAGGTGATGCTCAACATCAGCCCGGCCGAGCCGCCCACCACCTTCCGGGTGGCGATCTCCATGGTCGGCGACGACTTCGACGTGGACGTGATCCGCAAGCACGTCACCACCGTGGCCGAAGAGATCCGCACCTTCGCAACGGGATTCGACATCGCCGCCTGCAGCGTGCTCGACGGCAAGGCCTTCGTCGCCGTAGAGGTGAAGGCTTCCGGTGACCTGATCCCGCACTACTCGGGAAACCTCGACATCATCAACTCCGCCGCCATCTTCGTCGCCGAGCAGTACGCCGCCGGCCGCGTAGCGTAGAAAGGCCTCGATCCCTCCCATGAACGAAGGCATACCGGACGCCTCCGCACCCATCCAGCGGGTGTCGATCTATGACCCGACGCTGCGCGACGGCCATCACGCGGTGCGTCACCAGCTCAACGCCGACCAGTTGCGCCACTACGCCGCCGCCGCCGATGCCGCCGGCATGCCGGTGGTGGAGGTCGGCCACGGCAACGGGCTGGGCGCGTCGTCGCTGCAGGTGGGGCGGGCCGCGCTCAGCGACGACGAGATGCTCTCGGTGGTCCGCGAGCAGCTCACGCACAGCAAGATGGGTGCGTTCCTGCTGCCCGGCTGGGGCACCATCGCCGACCTGAAGAAGGCGATCAGTCACGGCGTGGACGTGGTGCGGGTCGGTGCGCACTGCACCGAGAGCGACACCATGGAGCGCTATCTGGACTTCCTGCGCGCCAACGACGTCGAGGCGCAGAGCGTGCTGGTGATGAGCCACATGGCAAGCCCCGAGCGGCTGGCCGAGGAGTGCCGGCAGATGGTGGGCTTCGGCGCCACCGCGGTCGGCATCATGGACTCCTCCGGGCACTACCTGCCCGAGGACGTCAGCGAGCGGGTCGCAGCGATCGCCGCCGCGGTCGACGTGCCGGTGATCTTCCACGGCCACAACAACCTCGGCATGTCGGTGGCCAACTCGGTGGCCGCGGTGCGGGCCGGTGCCACCGTCATCGACGCCTGCGCCCGTGGCTTCGGAGCGGGCGCGGGCAACACCCAGCTCGAAGTGGTGGTGCCGGTGCTCGAGCGGTACGGCTGGTCGACCGGCGTCGACCTGTACGGCCTGCTGGATGCTGCCGACCTGGCCGAGCGGGAACTCATGCCGCAGCCGCCGACGATCGACTCGGTGGGCATCGTGAGCGGGCTCGCCGGTGTCTTCTCCGGATTCAAGGCTCGGGTGTACGACATCGCCAGCCAGCAACAGGTCGATCCGCGCGACATCTTCTTCGAGCTGGGCAGGCGTCAGGCGGTGGCCGGGCAGGAGGACCTGATCATCGACGTCGCCCTGGACCTGGCCAAGCGCGCCGCGTAGCCCGACGGGGAACAGCCATGTATGAACTGCTGGTCGGCATCCTGGTCGACGAACTCGAACTGGACGGCCGTGGTGTCGGTCCGGACACCAGCCGCGAGGATGCCGGCCTCGACTCGCTCGCCGTGGTGGAGCTGTCGATCATCCTGCGGCAGCGGCACAACCTGCAGGTCAGCGACCGCGAGCTGCTTCAGACCAGCCGGGTGTCCGACATCGTGCGCATCATGCAGGAGCGGGCCGGCTCCTGAACGGCGCTCCGGCGCGGCTCACGCTCCGGAGACCACCGGGCACGCCCCGGTGAGCAACACTGCCGGCTGCGGCGTGGCCGACGTCGGACGCGGCGCGCAGCCGGTGCGCCGCAGGCTGGTGCCGTCGAAGCGGTAGGTCGCCCAGAAGTTGTGGCCGGTGGCGTAGTTGGGCCGGTAGTCGTTCTCGGTTCCGAGCACGTCCAGCCAGCCGTCGCCGTCCAGGTCGGCGGCCAGCGGGCGGCCGCCGTCGAAGCTGACGCTTGCCTCGCTGGGACCCGTCAGCGTTCCGGAACGCAGCAGCACCAGCTGGGCCACCCCGGCATGCGAGCCGACCTCGGCCAGCACCGCACAGTGCGCGGGCACGGCCGCGCTGGCCGGCCGGCAATCCAGGGCGGCCCGCCAGCCGAACCCGGACCGGCCCTGCCACCACTGCACGTGCCGGCCGCCGCGCAGCAGCTCCAGCACCGGGGTGCTGCGGTCGGGGGTGCTGGCCGCGGTCGGCGCAGCGCTGGACCACAACCGGGTGGAGTAGCCGTCGCCGAGTTGCAGCGCCGGCCCCGGGGTGCACGACCACTGCCGGCACGGCGCCGGGGAATCGGCCGGCTGGGAAGATGCCGAGCCGGCCGGCCGGCTCGCAGCCGGGGTACGGCCGGCCGGTGCCGCCGGATGCCGGGCCGACCCGGCGCATCCGGCCAGCACCAGGCCGCCCGCCAGCACCGACCCGAGCAGCACGTTGCGCCCGAGCCGGGGCCGTCGGCTGCGGATGCCGCAGGACCTGCTCATGATCACCTTTTCGGCAGACACCTTTCCGGCGGAAGATCTTCACCCCGAGCAGAATCGCGAACAGCATCAGGGCACGACATCCAGCCACATCCATTGCAGCACCGGAACGGGCAGCGTGCCCGCCTCGTCCGGTATCAGCTCGGGATCAAGTAGGTAACGGGCGCGGGGTCACGATGACCGGGTCCGGGACCGGTCGGCAGCCGGCGTCGAGGTGCGGCCGCCCGGATGCCCCGACGAGCCGCGGGCCGGCGACGCGCTGGTGTCCGGCTCCGGCGCGAGCGCCGCGGTCGCGGGCTGGCCGCCGACCTCGACGATCGACCGCAGCGCGCCGCTGACGTCGATGGCCGCCTGGGCGAAGAAGCCGGTATCGGCCGCCCCGATCAGCTGATCCGGGGTGCAGGCGCTGCCGGCCGGCGGGCAGATGGTGCCGCCGGAGACGATCGAGGCAGCCGGCGCCAGCACGGCGGTGTAGGTGTCCGGGCTGCTGACCTGGTACCCCGAACCGTCCGCGCCGGTTCCCTCCGGCGCGGTGACGGCGAACTGGTAGGAGAACCGGCCGGTGGCCGGGTCGTAGCCGCTGAGGTGGATCAGCGCGTTGCCGAGCGGGCCGCTGCTCGACGGCGCCGGAGCCGCCGACCCACCGGCCGGCGTCCCGGCCGGGACGGACGACGCGGGCGGGCCGGCCGGGGTGCTGCCCGGCGCAGTTCCTGCGCTGCTCGTGCTGATCCGGGTGGCCGTTGCGGTGCGGCCGGCCGGTGCGGTGCCGGTGGCCGCCGGAGCACTCGACCGCCCGCCGCCGGCCGACGGCTTACCGGCCGGCGTGCTGCTCGCCGGCCGGGAGGCCTGCGGACGAACCGGGGCGGCATGCGTCGGCACGGCCGCGGCCACCGGGTGCGGCGGCCGGGGCGGCACGTCGTCCGAGCCGATCGCCGAGGCGGTGAGCACGGTGGCCGCGACCGCCACCGAACCGCCCACCGCGGCCAGCAGCACGCCGCCGCCGAGCACGAACGGGCCGACGGCGAGCGGTCGCAGCCCGAAGCCGCCGAAACCCACCGAGTGCGCCAGCAGCCACCGGGCCACACCGCGCCGCTCTCGGGGTACCTCTTCGAACATGCAACGAGCTCCTGACGTTCGCCACGGCTGCCTACTGGTTAGGACGCCGTGCACCGCCGAAAGGTTGCACGGCACTCGCCCTTGCCAGGAAGGTCAGTTGTGACCACTCATCTATATGGCTCAGCTGAGTTCTGGCCGAGACCGAGCTGAGGAGTGGTTAAACATGTCAGCTGATACCTCGGGCCGCAATGACTTTTGCAGCCGCAAACACACCCTGACCGGGTCAGCGCGGCCCGAACTGCCGATCGCCGGCGTCGCCCAGGCCCGGGACGATGTAGGCGTTGTCGTTGAGTCCGGAGTCGATGCTGGCGGTGAACAACCGGCCCGCCAGCCCGCTGCGCTCCACCGTCGCGATGCCCTCGGGCGCGGCCAGCGCGCAGATGACGGTGACGTCGCTCGCGCCGCGCGAGGCGAGCAGCTGGCAGCAGTGCACCAGCGAGCCGCCGGTGGCCAGCATCGGGTCGAGCACCAGCACCGGCCGGCCGGCGAGTGAGTCCGGCAGCGAGGCCATGTAGGCGGCCGGCTGATGGGTTTCTTCGTCGCGGGCCAGGCCGACGAAGCCCATCTGGGACTCCGGCAGCAGGTTGAAGGCCGCTTCGGCCATGCCGAGCCCCGCCCGCAGCACCGGGACCAGCAGCGGCGGATTGGCCAGCGTGGTGCCCATCGTCTCGGCGACCGGGGTGCGGATCGGCACCTCGGTGACCGGCATTTCCCGGGTGGCCTCGTAGACCAGCAAGGTGGCAAGCTCGCGCAGCGCCGCCCGGAACTCGGCGTTGCTGCTGGTCTCGTCCCGCATCACGGACAGGCGGGTACGCACGATCGGGTGGTCCACGACGACGGTCTGCACGCGGCAGAGCCTAGCGGCGAGGACCACCGGTCGCCGACGGACGCCGGGGGACGGCGAAAGCCGAGGGACCGAGCACCCCGGCGCACGACCTAGACTGGCGGCCGTGAGCCTCACCCTCAGCCAACCCGCCACGGCGGGCCTCGCCGACGCCGGCCGCGACGACGCCTCGCTGCGCCGCTTCCTGCACGGGCTGCCGGGCGTCGACCAGGTGGGCGCCGAGGCACGTGCCGCGGCGCTGGCGACCCGCAGCATCAAGACCACCGCCAAGGCCTGGGCGATCGACACCGCGATCCGGATGGTGGACCTGACCACCCTGGAAGGTTCGGACAGCCCCGGCAAGGTGCGCTCGCTGTGCGCGAAGGCGGTCCGGCCGGACCCGTCGGACCCGGGCGTGCCCGCGGTCGCCGCGGTCTGCGTCTACCCCGACCTGGTGGGGGTGGCCGTCGAGGCGGTGCGCGGCACCGGAGTGCAGGTGGCCTCGGTCGCCACCGCGTTCCCGTCCGGCCGGGCGGCACTGGCCACCAAGCTGGTCGACGTCGCCGAGGCGGTCGCGGCCGGCGCTACCGAGATCGACATGGTGATCGACCGGGGGGCGTTCCTGTCCGGGCGGTATCTGAAGGTGTACGAGGAGATCGTCGCGGTCAAGCAGGCCTGTGGAAGCGCGCACCTGAAGGTGATTCTGGAGACCGGTGAGCTGGTCACCCTGGATGCCGTCCGGCGGGCGTCCTGGCTGTCGCTGCTGGCCGGTGGCGACTTCATCAAGACCTCGACCGGCAAGATCAGCCCGGCGGCCACCCCGCCGGTGGCGCTGGTGATGTTGCAGGCGGTCCGGGACTTCGCGGCCCGCACCGGCGAGGTGCGCGGGGTGAAGCTGGCCGGCGGGATCCGCACCAGCAAGGAGGCGATCCGCTACCTGGTGATGGTCAACGAGGTGGCCGGCGAGCGCTGGCTGGACCCGGCCACCTTCCGGTTCGGCGCCTCCTCGCTGCTCAACGACCTGCTGCAGCAGCGGCACAAGCTGGCCACCGGCGCCTACGACGGCCCCGACTACGTCTCGATCGACTGAGGTAGCAGATGACTGACCAGCCGCCCGCCACGCCTTCCGCCGCGGCCGCACCGACCGACAGCAGCCTGTTCGACTACGCACCTGCGCCGGAGTCCCGGGCGATCGCCCGGCTCAAGCCCTCGTACCAGATCTACGTCGACGGCGCGTTCCGCGACGGCCGGGGCGAGGCGGTCAAGACCATCAACCCGGCCACCGAGGAGCCGCTGGCCGAGGTCGCCGAGGCGAACGCCGCCGACGTGACCGACGCGGTGGCCGCCGCCCGGCGTGCGTACCAGGGCAGCTGGTCGACGCTGCCGGGCGCCGAGCGGGCGAAGTACCTGTTCCGGATCGCGCGGGCCATCCAGGAGCGGGCCCGGGAGCTCGCGGTGCTGGAATCGCTCGACAACGGCAAGCCGATCAAGGAGTCCCGCGACGTCGACGTCCCGACCGCCGCGGCGCACTTCTTCTACTACGCCGGCTGGGCCGACAAGCTGGGCTACGCCGGCTTCGGGCCGAACCCGCGGCCGATCGGGGTGGCCGGCCAGATCATTCCGTGGAACTTCCCGCTGCTGATGGCGGCCTGGAAGATCGCCCCGGCGCTGGCCACCGGCAATACCGTGGTGCTCAAGCCCGCCGAGACCACGCCGCTGACCGCGCTCACGCTGGCCGAGATCATCGCCGAGTGCGACCTGCCGCCCGGTGTCGTGAACATCCTGGCCGGCGGCCCGTCGGTCGGCCAGGCACTCGTCGAGGCCCCCGGCGTGGACAAGCTCGCCTTCACCGGCTCCACCGCGGTCGGCAAGGACCTGCAGCGCTCGGCGGCGGCGTCCGGCAAGCGGTTGTCGCTGGAACTGGGCGGCAAGGCCGCCAACATCGTCTTCGACGACGCGGCCATCGACCAGGCGGTCGAGGGCATCGTCAACGGCATCTTCTTCAACCAGGGCCACGTCTGCTGCGCCGGCTCCCGGCTGCTGGTGCAGGAGTCGGTGCACGACGAGGTGGTGGCCGCCCTGCAGGACCGGCTGCGCACGCTGCGGCTGGGCGACCCGCTGGACAAGAACACCGATATCGGTGCGATCAACTCGGCCGCCCAGTTGGCCCGGGTCCGCGAGCTGGCCGACGTCGGCGAGGCCGAGGGCGCCACCCGGTGGTCACCGGCCTGCACCCTGCCGGACCGGGGATTCTGGTTCCCACCGACGATGTTCCTGGGTGCCCACCAGGCCAGCCGGATCGCCCAGGAGGAGATCTTCGGCCCGGTGCTGACGGTGCTGACCTTCCGCACCCCGCAGGAGGCGGTGGACAAGGCCAACAACACCCCGTACGGGCTGTCGGCCGGCATCTGGACCGAGAAGGGCTCGCGCATCCTGTGGATGGCCAACCGGCTGCGGGCCGGCGTGGTGTGGGCCAACACCTTCAACCGGTTCGACCCGGCGTCACCGTTCGGCGGCTACAAGGAATCCGGTTTCGGACGCGAGGGTGGCCGGCACGGCCTGGCCGCCTACCTCGAAGGCGAGCTGTAGAAGATGGCAAGTTCCAAGGGCAAGGCCGGTTCCGGCGCGGCACCGGCCAGCCGGCTGGCGGTCCGCAAGACCTACAAGCTCTACATCGGCGGGGCGTTCCCCCGCTCGGAGTCCGGCCGGTCCTACCCGGTGACCGACCGGGACGGCACGCTGCTCGCGCACGCCGCGCAGGGGTCCCGCAAGGACCTGCGCGACGCGGTGACGGCGGCCCGCAAGGCGTTCGCCGGCTGGTCCGGTGCCACCGCCTACAACCGCGGCCAGGTGCTGTACCGGATCGCGGAGATGATGGAGGGCCGGCACGAGCAGTTCGTCGCCGAGGTGCGGGCCGCCGAGGGCGGTTCGGCGGACGCGGCCGCCGCGCAGGTGGACGCCGCCATCGACCGCTGGGTCTGGTACGCCGGCTGGAGCGACAAGTACGCCCAGGTGGCGGGCGGTTCCAATCCGGTGGCCGGCCCGTACTTCAACTTCTCGCTGCCCGAGCCGTCCGGTGTGGTCGGCATCGTCGCACCGCAGGACTCCTCGCTGCTCGGCTTCGTCTCGGTGGTGGCGCCGGCGCTGACCACCGGCAATACCGCGGTGGTGCTGGCCTCGTCCGAGCGGCCGCTGCCGGCCGTGTCGCTGACCGAGGCGCTGGCCACCTCGGACCTGCCGGGCGGGGTGCTCAACCTGCTCACCGGCTCGGTGACCGAGCTCGCCCCGTGGCTGGCCTCCCACCGCGACGTCAACTGCCTGGACCTGACCGGGGTGGACCCCGCCGACCGGGTGCCGCTGGCGCAGGCCGCGGCCGACACCGTCAAGCGGGTGCTGGCACCGGCAGCGCTGGACCTGGCCGCCGAGCCGGGCATGTCCCGGCTGGCCGCGTTCGTCGAGACCAAGACGGTCTGGCACCCGCTCGGCGTCTGACAGGCGTCTCGGGGTCGCAACTATTTCCGCAGGGTGCAGAAATAGTTGCGCGCCCGTCCGAGCAGCCGCCAGTTCTCAGGCCCAGCGTCGGGATGACGGCACCAACCCGCTAAGTTGCCTGTCATGCCGTCTTTCGTCGATCCGATCGTCGCCGTGTCGCTGTCCGCCAACGGTCGCACCGGCCTCACCCTGTTCGCCCAGCCCTGGGAGGACGCCGACGGTGAGGAGTGGCAGGGCTTCCTCGGCGACGGCGCCAAGATCGTGCTGCTCGGCACCCCGGACGAGCTCAACACCTGGCTGGGCGACAACCCCGACCACGACCTGGCCGACCACCCGGCGTGGCCATCGTTCGTCAACCAGGGCAAGCGGGCCCTGACCCCACCCGAGGGCGCGCACTACGACTTCGACCGGGTGTACGAGCTGGCCGCCGCCGAGCCGAGCGCCGAGACGGTCTCCGAGCTCGCCGACACCGTCGACATGGCCGCCCGGATCGCCGACTGCTGCGAGGACGGCAAGCTGCGCTCGCTGCTGACCGGCACCCGGGAGTACGCGCTGCTGGTCGAGGGCGATACCGGCTACTCCGGCAAGGACGGCTCCGCCGAGTGGTCCGCGCTGGGCGACGTGATCGCCGGCAGCTGGGAGCGCGCGCTCGCCCGGATCGAGACCTGGCTGCGCTGGGAGGGGTCCAGCGCGGTCCCGGTGCAGCCCGAGGACAGCGCCGCCGACGATGGCGCCGTCGACGATGGTGCCGAAGACAGCGATGCCGAGCCCAACTGAGTACACCGCGGCCGAGGCCGTCCGGCTGCTGGCCGACGGGTCGTCGACCGCCCGTCAGCTGACCGATTTCTACTCCGAGCGGATCTCCCGGCTCAACCCGCAGCTGAACGCGGTGCTCGCGGTGGACGCCGACGGCGCCCGGGCGGCCGCCGCGGCCAGCGACGACCGCCGGCACGCCGGCATCCCGCTCGGGCCGCTGGACGGCGTGCCGGTGCTGATCAAGGACAACATCGAGGCCGTCGGGCTGCCCGGCACAGCCGGCTCGCGGGCGCTGCTCGGCTCGCCGCCGGACCGGGACGCCCCGCTGGTCGAGCGGCTGCGCGGCGCCGGCCTGGTGATCCTGGGCGCGACGAACCTGTCGGAGTGGGCGAACTGCCGCTCGACCGCCTCGACCAGCGGCTGGAGCGCGGTCGGCGGCCAGACCCGCAACCCGTTCGATCCGGAACGCAGCACCTCCGGCTCGTCTTCGGGGTCGGCGGCGGCCATCGCGGCCGGCCTGGCACCGCTGGCGGTGGGCACCGAGACGGACGGCTCGATCATCTCGCCGGCCGGGGTGTGCGGCGTGGTCGGCTTCAAGCCGACGCTGGGCCGGATCCCCGGCGCCGGCATCGTGCCGATCAGCTCCCGGCAGGACACCGCCGGACCGATGGCCCGCACCGTCACCGACGCGGCGGCGCTGTTCGCGGTGCTGTCCGGCGGTAGCCCCCGACCGCTGGAGCCCGGCTCGCTGGCCGGCCGCCGGGTGGCACTGTGGCGCCCGGACGGCATGACCGACGACATCACCGCGGTCTTCGACGCCGTGGCCGACCGGCTGCGTCGGGCCGGCTGCACGCTGACCGAGACCCGCGCACCGACGTCGAGCCCGTTCGAGGACGCCGAGTTCGCCGCGCTGGTGGCCGAGTTCTCGGTGGAGCTGCCGGCCTATCTGCAGGCCCGGCCCGGCAACCATCCACGCACCTGGGACGAGCTGCTGGCCTTCAACCGGGCCGACGAGGTGGAGCTGTCCCGGTTCTCCGACGACATCTTCGGCCTCTGCGCCGAACTGCGGGGCGGGGTGGCGTCCGAGGAGTACCGACACCACCGCGACACCATCGACCGTGCCTGCCGGCAGGCGCTGGCCGACGTGCTCGGCGACGCCGAGTTCGCGCTGGCGCCCACCAACTCACCGGCCTGGCCGATCAGCTACGGCGCGGCGGACGAGCATGGGCTGTTCACCTCGTCGTTGTGCGCGGTGACCGGTGCGCCGTCGATCAGCCTGCCGGCCGGTACCGCGTCCGGGCTGCCGCTCGGGGTCAGCGTGCTCGGCCGGCGCGAGGAGGACGAGAAACTGCTGGCCTTCGCCGCCGACCTGCAGGCGCTGCTCCCCGGGCTGGACTACCCGCTCGACTGACCGATCACCGGAGACGACCCCCGTTGCCGCGACGCCAGGTCCGTCTCAGATGGCTACCATCGCCTGATTCGCAGGACGAACTCGGGAAGGTGCTCGGCGTGCGGCAGCAATCACCCGGACGTTCGCACGACTGTGGTCGGGCAATCGTCCGCCGAGGCCGTGGAATGCTCGCGAGAAGCTCGTCGCGTGGCTGCTCGCGGCGTTTCTCATCACTACCGCCGTCGCATGGAGCACCAGCGCGCAAGAAGGCGGGCTGCTCGGCCGGTTGACGGGTCTGGCAGGCGGTCTCGGCTGGGCCGGAGCGCTGCTGTGCGGCATCTACCTGAGCATCAAGCACCCGAGATCAAAAGGGGATTCCGGATCGGCCATCGAAGGTAGCCGCTAGCTCCTCTGCTCGTGGCCTGCAGAAACCGGATCTCACAGGTTCAGCGCGGCGTAGCCGGGCTTGATCTGGCCGTTGATGATGGCAAGCCGGTCGTCGAACGGGATGAACGCGCTCTTCATGGCGTTGACGGTCAGCCACTGCAGGTCCGACCAGGTGTAGCCGAACGCCTCGGCGAGCAGCGTCATCTCCCGGGTCATCGAGGTGCCGCTCATCAGCCGGTTGTCGGTGTTGACGGTGACCCGGAAGTGCAGCCGGCGCAGCAGGCCGATCGGGTGCTCGGCGATGGAGGCCGCCGCGCCGGTCTGGATGTTGGACGACGGGCACATCTCCAGCGGGATCCGCTTGTCCCGGACGTACTGCGCCAGCCGGCCCATCTCGACCGAGGCGATCTGCTCCTCCAGGCTGCCGCCGGCGGTGGAGATGTCGTCGATGATCCGCACCCCGTGGCCGAGCCGGTCCGTGCCGCACCACTGGATCGCCTCCCAGATCGAGGGCAACCCGAACGCCTCACCGGCGTGGATGGTGAAGTGGAAGTTCTCCCGGCGCAGGTACTCGAAGGCGTCCAGGTGCCGGGTGGGCGGAAAGCCTGCCTCGGCGCCGGCGATGTCGAAGCCGACCACCCCGCGGTCGCGATAGGCCACCGCCAGCTCGGCGATCTCCCGGGACCGGGCGGCGTGCCGCATCGCGGTGACCAGCGCGCCGATCCGAATCTGATGGCCCTGCTCGGCGGCCGCCTGGGTGCCGTGTGCGAACCCCTCCAGAGTGGCGTCCACCACGTCCTCCAGGCTGAGGCCCTCGCCGACGTGCTGCTCGGGCGCCCACCGGATCTCGGCGTAGACCACCCCGTCGGCGGCCAGGTCCTGCGCGCACTCGCTGGCCACCCGGTGCAGGCCCTCGCGAGTCTGCATCACCGCCACGGTGTGGTCGAAGGTCTCCAGGTAGCGCACCAGCGAGCCCGAGTCGGCCGACTCGACGAACCACCGGCCGAGTTCGGTGGCGTCGGTGCTCGGCAGCTTCTGGTACCCGATCCCGGCGGCCAGGTCGATGATCGTCTGTGGCCGCAGCCCGCCGTCCAGGTGGTCGTGCAGCAACACCTTGGGAGCGGTCCGGATGGTGGTGGGGTTGAGTTCGGCAGGCATGGTTGCACGCTAGTCCCTGCTCCGGCGGCCAGCCCGGACAGTCTCAGCCGAGCGCGAAAGCGGCAGTAAACCCCTCCAGGCGCCGGGCGGTGCGGGCCTAGACTTCCCTCATGACCGCACAGAACCCGCAGCCGAGTTCCGACGACGCCGCACTGCCGGCACCCGAGGCCGTCACCGGCCCGGACGGTCCTGCCGAGGGCTCCAGCTCGCACGACATCCCGCTGCCGGCCGAGCTGGCCCGGGCGATGGCCGCGAACTGGGACCCGGCGCCGCCGATGCCGCATCCGGCCGGCCGCAACGGGTCCCCCTCGGCCGGCGCGGCGACCTACGCGCGCAACCGCGCGGCGCTGTCGGCGGCGTTCGGCGGCCAGCTGCTGGTGGTCCCGGCCGGCCTGCCCAAGGTGCGCGCCTACGACACCGACTACAGCTTCCGGGCCTTCTCCGGCTTCACCTGGCTGACCGGTGAGACGGTCGAGGGTGCGGTGCTGGTGCTCGCCCCGGCCGGGGCCGGCCCGGAGTCCGGCCACACCGCCACGCTGTACGTGCGCGAGTACGAGGGCCCGGGAACGCCCGGTTACTTCACCAACCGGGCCTACGGCGCGCTCTGGGTGGGCAACGTGCCCACCGTCGCCGACACCGCGACGGTGCTCGGCCTGGCCTGCCGGCCGCTGGCCGAGCTGCGCGCCGACCTGCAATCCCAGCACGGCCGGCCGACGCTGGTGGTGCGCGGGGTGGACGCCAGCGTGGACGCGCTGCTGCCCGGCGCCGAGGCCGGCCGGCTGCCGCAGGTGCTCGACGAGCTTCGGCTGGTCAAGGACGACTGGGAGATCAGCCAGCTGCAGGCGGCCTGCGACGCCACCGCGCGCGGTTTCGCCGACGTGGCCGCCGAGCTGCCGGCGCTGCTGGCCACCGGCGGCCGCCGGGCCGAGCGCTGGCTGGAGGGCACCTTCTGGCGGCGGGCCCGGTTCGAAGGCAACGAGGTGGGCTACACCTCGATCGTGGGCGCCGGCCAGCACGGCACCACGCTGCACTGGTGGCGCAACGACGGCGACCTGGCCGAGGGCCAGTTGCTGCTGGCCGACATGGGTGTCGAGGTGGACTCGCTGTTCACCGCCGACGTCACCCGCACCATGCCGGTCACCGGCGACTGGACCGACACCCAGCGCAAGCTCTACGGCGCGGTCCTCGAGGCCCAGGAGGCCGGTATCGCCGAGGTCAAGGCCGGAGCAGACTTCATGGCCGCACACCAGGCGGCGATGTGGGTGCTGGCCGACCACCTGCACTCCTGGGGGGTGCTGCCGGTGACCGCGGACGTCTCGTGCGCCGCCGACCCGGACGCCCCGGGCGCCGGCCTGCACCGTCGCTACACCCTGCACTCGGTCAGCCACATGCTCGGCATCGACGTGCACGACTGCGGCGCCGCCCGTGCCGAGCTGTACAAGGAGGGCCCGCTCAGCGCCGGCTACGTGCTCACCGTCGAGCCAGGGCTGTACTTCCAGCCCAACGACCTGTCGGTGCCGGCCGAGTGGCGGGGCATCGGCATCCGGATCGAGGACGACATCCTGGTGACCGACGGCGCTGCGGTGAACCTGTCCGGCGGCCTGCCCCGCCAGCCGGACGAGATCACCGCCTGGATGCGTGAGGTGCAGTCCCGGCCGGCCGGCGCGACGCTGCCGGGCCCCCAGTAGCCGGACCGTGACCTCGGCCTTCGCCGGTGACCTGGTACTGCCGCCGGGGCGCGGCATTCCGGCTGGCCTCACGGTGCCGGCCGGCGAGCTGGTGGAACGGTTCTCCCGCTCGTCCGGGCCCGGCGGGCAGGGGGTCAACACCACCGACAGCCGGGTGGAGCTTCGCTTCGACGTCCGACACTCGGCCGCGCTGACCGAGCCGCAGCGGGACCGGGCGCTGGCCTACCTGGCGCCCCGGCTGGTGGACGGTGTGCTCGCGATCACCGCCTCGGAGCAGCGCTCCCAGCTGCAGAACCGGCAGGCCGCCCGGGCCCGGCTGGCGCGCTACCTCGGCGAGGCGCTGGCACCGCCACCGCCGCCGCGCCGGCCCACCCGGCCCTCGCGCGGCTCCCGGGAGCGCCGGCTGGACGTGAAGAAGCAGCGCGGCCAGATCAAGGCCGGCCGGGCCCGGGTGCGGCCCGGCGAGGACTGATCAGCCCCGGCGAGGCCTGATCCGGCCCGCCGAGGACTGATCCGGCCCCGCCGGCTAGTGGGACATACCAGGCCGAGCCCGCTGTTTTCCTCCGCAACGCCGTCAATCCCCGTAGCATCCGTCTGGGCGTGTCCGTTCGGTTCGAGAGGGTTTTCTCCGATGCACCAGCACGACGTCGAGGCCGGCCCGGCGCGGTCCCGGTCCTGCGAGGGTGCGAACACCGAGGCCGCTGACGCCGGAGCGCGACCGGTCCGGATGGTGCCGCTCGCCGGCCTGGCGGTGCGGCGGCAACCGGCCGGAGTCGCAGGCCAGCCAGCGATCCGGCGCACCCTGGTCGACAACGCCGGCCAGGCTCCGGTGAACGTCACCACCCAGCAGCAGTTGCAGACCTACCAGTGGTGGAACTCGCTCAGCCAACCCCAGCAGACCTACCTGGTGAACCAGTTGCCGGCCAACGTCGGCCCGACCGACCTGCAACAGGCGCTGGCCGCGGTGCCGCGCCGGGCGGTAACCGGCGGCATGGACCTGGTCAACAAGGAGAGCTGGGAACTCATCACCCAGCTGGTCAACCAGTACTCCGACGTGGTGTGCGCCGATCCGGCCATGAACCTCGCCGTGACCAGCCTGCTGAAGAGGATGAAGGGCTGGAACATCACCGACGTCCAGCAGAAGATCCAGGATGCGGCGCCCGCGGCCCGCAACGCAGATATCTTCATCATCCATCCCGGGCCATGGATCTATGACTTCAACACCTTGCACACCGACCTGCGGGCGGTGATGACCCCTGGCTGCGTGGCCTACGTGCTCACCGACAACGAGACCGAAAGCGGCCAGGCGGAGAAGCTGCGGAAGGGGCTCGAGAAGCTGGGCGGGTTCACCGTCACGGTCCAGGACCTCGTTCCCGACCCGGACGGCCTGGTGAACCTGGCGACGGGCCCACGCAACGGCACGTTGGCGGTCAAGCCGTACCACCGAGCCGGCTACAAGCTGGTCCGCATCGCCGCCTGAGCCCTGCGCCGTCCGGACCGAAGGGGGTCAGGACTACCCGGTGCGCTCGCCGGTCTCCGCCGCCGGGTTGCCGGACCCGGCTGACGCCTCGGGAGCGGCCCCGGCCGCCTCGGGAGCGGCCCCGGCCGGCTCGGCAGGATCGGTGATCCGGCCCGGCTCGGTGGGCTCGTCGCCCTCGTCCGGCTCGCCAGGTCGATACCCCGGGAACCGGTCCGGCAGCTTGCGCAGGTGCTTGGCCATCGAGCGGTACAGCAGGTAGGTGGCCACCACCAGCAGCAGCACCACGAACAGCCCGATCGGGCTGCCCTTGCCGGCGTCCGAGTCGGCCAGCGGCTGGACCAGTACAGATCTGACCGGCAGGCTCACGATGCGGGCACCCGCTCCCGCACGCCGGCGAACAGGTCGTCCTCGGGAAGGTCGGTATCGACCAGCGAGCGGGCCAGCTCGAACTGCTCCCACGGAAAGACCTCGCGCTGGATGTCCAGCGGCACCTTGAAGAACCAACCCTCCGGGTCCACCTGGGTGGCGTGTGCGATCAGGGCGGCGTCGCGCTGCTCGAAGAAGTCCGAGCAGAGGATGCGGGTGGTCACCTTCGGCGGCCGCATGGCGGCGGCCCGCTCCTCCCACTTGGCCAGCCACTCCTCGTAGGGCGAGGAGATGCCGCGCTCCACCAGCGCGTTGTGCATGGTCTCCACCCGCTCACGGGTGAACGACACGTCGTAGTAGAGCTTCAGCGGCTGCCAGGGCTCTCCGGTGCCGGGGAACGCCTCCGGGTCTCCGGCGGCCTCGAAGGCGGCCACCGAGACCTCGTGGCAGCGGATGTGGTCCGGGTGCGGGTAGCCGCCGTTCTCGTTGTAGGTGGTCATCACGTGCGGCCGGAACCGCCGGACCACCTCGACCAGCGCCCGGGTCGCCTCCTCGAGCGGGACCAGCGCGAAGCAGCCCTCGGGCAGCGGCGGCAACGGATCGCCCTCGGGCAGCCCGGAGTCGACGAAGCCCAGCCAGTGGTGGGACACCCCCAGCGCCCGGACCGCCTGCTCCATCTCGGCCCGGCGGATCTCGTGGATGTTCTCCTCGATCTCGGGACGGCCCTTGAGGGCGGGGTTGAGCACGTCGCCGCGCTCACCGCCGGTGCAGCTGACCACCAGCACCTCGGCGCCCTCGTGGACGTAACGGGCCATGGTGGCCGCGCCCTTGGAGGACTCGTCGTCGGGGTGGGCGTGCACGCACATCAGCCGCAGCTGCTCACCGGAACCCGCTCCGGAAGCGCTGGCAGCGGAATGCGTCGGTTCTGAGGTCACGGAAACGGAAGAATCTGGCACCCTCCCATTGTTCCCGATGGGGCCGACAACGCCCACTCCCGGGGGCGCCGGCGGCCCTGTCGGCGAGCAAGCCCGAGCTTGCGGTTT
>Ga0207708_10000045_pt1 | contig 118159 bp, 103 predicted proteins | sample KBSK5101metaG_FD_184340 | JGI IMG/M metagenome (GOLD analysis project Ga0207708, IMG submission 184340) | Corn, switchgrass and miscanthus rhizosphere microbial communities from Kellogg Biological Station, Michigan, USA - KBS K5-10-1 metaG... | ecosystem: Host-associated > Plants > Roots >...
AGCTGGGCCGCACCCAGCAGGGCAACAACAACGGCTTCTGCCAGGACAACGAACTGACCTGGATCGACTGGGACAGCGCCGACCCCGACCTGCTGGCCTTCACCCGGACGGTCTCCGAGCTGCGCCGCCAGCACCCCACCTTCCGCCGTCGCCGGTTCTTCGAGGGCCGGCCGGTGCGCGGCAAGGACGGCGCTTCGCTGCCCGACATCGCCTGGCTGCGTCCGGACGGCAGCGTGATGACCGAGGAGGACTGGGGATCCGGCTTCGGCCGGGCGGTCGCGGTGTTCCTCAACGGCGACGCCATCTCCGGCACCGACGACCGCGGCGAGAAGGTCACCGACGACTCGTTCATCCTGTGTTTCTCGGCCCATGACGAGCCGATCGAGTTCACCATCCCGGCCGAGCTGCCCGACACCAGCTGGCAGGTGGTGATCGACACCGCGTTCCCGGCCCCGGACGCGACCGACATCAAGCCGGTGCCGGCCGGTGAGACGGTCAGCGTCGCAGCCCGGACCCTGGTGGTCCTGCAACGGGTCGGCTGATGTCGGACCTGGCCGACACCGAGTCCGGGCAGGTTCCCGGTTCCACCTACCGGCTGCAGATCCGGCGGCAGTTCGACCTGACGGCAGCGGCCGAACTGGCCGGCTACCTGGTCGAGCTCGGGGCGCAGGCGTTCTACCTGTCCCCGCTGCTGCAGGCCACCAGCGGCTCCGACCACGGCTACGACATCACCAGTCACGAGCGGGTGGATCCGGAACGGGGCGGTGAGGACGGCCGGCGCACGCTGGCCACCGCTGCCCGCGAAGCCGGCCTGCTCACCGTCGTCGACATCGTGCCCAACCACATGGGGGTGGCCGAGCCCGCCCAGAACCTGCCCTGGTGGCAGCTGCTGCGCGACGGCGAGCAGGGCGGGTACGCCGCCTGGTTCGACGTGGACTGGCGGGCCGGCGACGGCCGGGTCAAGTTGCCGGTGCTCGGCGACAGCGCGGGAGACGACGATCTCACCGTGGATCTCGACTCGGGCGAGCTGCGCTACTTCGAGCACCGCTACCCGATCGCCGAGGGCACCGCCGGGCCCGGCGACACCGCGGCCGAGGTGCACGCCCGCCAGCACTACCAGCTGGTCGGCTACCGGCGCGCCGACACCGAGCAGAACTACCGGCGGTTCTTCGCCGTCACCGACCTGGCCGGCATCCGGGTCGAGGACCCGGCGGTGTTCGACGCCAGCCACGCCGAGGTGCTGCGCTGGGTGCGCGACGGCGACGTGCAGGGTATCCGGATCGACCATCCGGACGGGCTGGCCGATCCGGCCGGCTACCTGCGCCGGCTGGCCGACGCCGCGCCCGGCTGCTGGATCCTGGTGGAGAAGATCACCGAACCGGGCGAGCTGCTGCCGCCGGACTGGCCGGTGGCCGGCACCACCGGCTACGACGCGCTGGCCGAGGTGAACAACCTGCTCTACGACCCGGCCGCCGCGCCGGAGGTGAGCCGCCGCTACGCCGAGCTGACCGGCGACCGGCGCAGCTGGGGTGAGCACTTCGAGCAGGGCAAGCGGCTGGTGGCCGGCACCATCCTGCGGGCCGAGCTGCTGCGGATCGGCCGGGGGGTGCGCGCCGCCGCACCCGAGCTGTTCCCCGCGACCGACCGCCCCGACGAGCTGGTCGCCGCGCTGGCCGAACTCGCGGTGGCCTTCGGGGTGTACCGCTCCTACCAGCCGGTCGGCGCCGAGCGGCTGGTCGAGGCTGCGGCCCTGGCCCGCTCCCGGCGTCCGGAACTGGCCGGCACGATCGAGAAACTGCTGCCCTTGCTGGCAGGCAGCGACCGCGAGGTGACCGTCCGGTTCGAGCAGGCCACCGGCGCGATCATGGCCAAGGGTGTCGAGGACACCGCGTTCTACCGCTACAACCGGGCGGTCGGGCTGAACGAGGTGGGCGGCGATCCGGGCAGCTACGGCAGCACGCCGGAGCAGTTCCACGCCGCCCAGGCGCAGCGCCAGCAACTGCAGCCGCGGTCGATGACCACGCTGTCCACCCACGACACCAAGCGCAGCGAGGACGTCCGGGCCCGGTTGGCGGTGCTACCCGAACTCGGCGAGCGGTGGTACGGCACCGCCGAGCGGCTGCTGGCCGGCGCACCGGTGCCGTCCAAGGCCTTCGGCTACCTGTTGTGGCAGACCTTCGCCGGTGCCGGCTGGATTCCGCGGGACCGGATGCACGCCTATGCCGAGAAGGCGATGCGCGAGGCGGCCGAGGGCACCGGCTGGCGCGACCCCGATGCGAGCTTCGAGGCCGCGGTGCACCAGGCGGTGGACCGGGCCTACGACGACGACCGGCTGCACCGGCTGCTGGACGACCTGATCACCGAGATCACCCCGGACGGCTGGTCGAACAGCTTGTCGCAGAAGCTGATCCAGCTCACCATGCCCGGCGTGCCGGACGTCTACCAGGGCAGCGAGCTCTACGACTACTCACTCGTCGATCCGGACAACCGGCGGCCGGTGGACTTCGAGCTGCGCCGGCAGCTGCTGGCCGGCTTCGGTGGGGACGATCCCGACCGGCCGGCGCTGGAGGCCGTCGGCGCCGCCAAGCTGTGGCTGACGGCGCAGGTGCTGCGCGAGCGCCGCGAGCACCCGGACCGGTTCACCGGCTACACCGCGTTGCCGACCACCGGACCCGCCGCCGAGCACGCGGTCGCCTTCGATCGGGGCGGCGCGGTGACGGTGGCCACCCGGCTGCCGGTCGGCCTCCGGCGGGCCGGCGGCTGGCGCGGCACCGCGCTGGAGTTGCCGTCCGGCGAGCACGTCGACCGGCTGACCGGCGAGCGGTACGCCGGCCGGGTCAAGCTGGCCGAGCTGCTGGGCGACTATCCGGTGGCATTCCTGGTCCGCACCGACTGAACGCACCGACTGAACGCACCGACTGAACGCACCGACTGGACACGCCGGGACATCGGCCCGCGTAGTCCGATCAGCCTGAACAGCCAGGCCTGGTAAGGCAGAACCGAGTCAGGAAGGCGGAGACGAGGATGCGACCCGCAGTGTGGGCACCCGGCGCGAACAGGGTGCGAGCGGCCATCGGCACCGACGCCGGCCGGATCTGCGAGCTGGGACCGGACCCGGCCCGGCCCGGCTGGTGGCAGCTGGACACCGACCTGGCGCCGGGCACCCGGTACGGCTACCTGCTCGACGACGACGACACGCCGCTGCCCGATCCGCGCTCGCGCCGGCTGCCGGACGGCGTGCACGGCCTGACCGAGGTCTACGACGAGAACGCCCATGACTGGCAGGACGCCGGCTGGGCGGGCCGGCAGCTGGCCGGTGCGGTGATCTACGAGTTGCACATCGGCACCTTCACCCCGGGCGCCACGCTGGATTCGGCGATCGAGCGGCTGGACCACCTGGTCGACCTCGGCATCAGCCATGTCGAGCTGCTGCCGCTCAACGCCTTCAACGGCGTCTGGAACTGGGGCTACGACGGGGTCGCCTGGTATGCCGTGCACGAGCCGTACGGCGGTCCGGACGCCTTCAAGCGGTTCGTCGACGCCTGCCACGGCCGCGGCCTGGCGGTGATCCTGGACGTGGTCTACAACCACCTCGGCCCGAGCGGGAACTACCTGCCCCGGTTCGGCCCGTACCTCAAGAGCGGGCGCAACACCTGGGGCGACCTGGTCAACCTGGACGGCGCGGGCAGCGACGAGGTCCGCCGCTACATCGTGGACAACGCGCTGATGTGGCTGCGGGACTACCACGTCGACGGCCTGCGGCTGGACGCGGTGCACGCCCTGCAGGACAGCTCCGCCGCCCACCTGCTCGAACAACTGGCTGTCGAGGTGGCCGAGCTCAGCGGCACGCTGGGCCGGCCGCTGCCGCTGATCGCCGAGTCCGACCTGAACGATCCGAAGCTGATCACCCCACGCGGCAAAGGGAATACCGTGGGCGATCCAGAGGGTGGCTACGGGTTGGACGCCCAGTGGGACGACGACGTGCACCACGCGCTGCACGCGCTGCTGACCGGTGAGCGGCACGGCTACTACGCCGACTTCGGTTCGTTGGAATGCCTGGCCAAGGTGTTCACCCGGGCGTTCTTCCACGACGGCAGCCACTCCGCCTTCCGCGGCCGCGGCCACGGCCGGCCGGTGGACCGCGAGCACACCCCGGGCTGGCGGTTCGTGGCATTCCTGCAGGACCACGACCAGGTCGGCAACCGGGCGGCCGGCGACCGGCTGCCCGAGATCACCAGCCGCGGCCGGCTCAAGATCGGCGCGATGCTGCTGTTCAGTTCGCCGTTCACCCCGATGCTGTGGATGGGCGAGGAGTGGGCGGCCGGCACCCGGTGGCCGTTCTTCACCTCGCATCCGCAGCCGGAACTGGCCGCGGCGGTCAGCGCCGGCCGGGTGGCCGAGTTCGCCGACCACGGCTGGGACGTCTCGGTGATGCCGGATCCGCAGGACCCGGCCACCTACTCCCATGCGGTGCTGGACTGGTCCGAGCCCGGCACCGGCAGCCATGCCGAGATGCTCGAGCTGTACCGGCGGCTGATCCGGCTCCGGCGCGAGGAACCCAGCCTGTCCGACCCGCTGCTGGCCGCGGTCGGCGTGGACTACGACACCGAGCGGAACTGGCTGGTGGTGCACCGCGGCGAGCTGCGGGTGGCGGTCAACCTGGCCGGCACCGAGCAGGACCTGCCGGTGCCCGGTGCGTCCGACATCGTGCTGGCCACCGACACCGCGAGCCTGCTCACCGGCACCGCGAGCCTCGGCGACCGCGGCGTGGCGGTCCGGCTGGCGCCCGAGTCGGCAGCCGTCGTCCGGGTCCGGTGACGGGGTGGCCAGCAGCCCTACCGGCCGGCCGGCACCGGGCAGCGGGCACCGGGTGGCCACGCTGTGAGCGTTTACACCACATGGCAGACTCGGGCTGAGGAACGACCCGTCCAGCAACGACGGCCCACCGGCCCGACGGCAGCGCAGCCCAGACAGTGTGAGGAGCGCCGGCAGTGGAAAACGACCTGAGCCATCCCGTCTCCGACGTGCCTGATCCCGAATGGTTCAAGCGCGCGGTGTTCTACGAGGTGCTGGTGCGCGGCTTCGCCGATTCCAACGGCGACGGCACCGGCGACCTCAAGGGATTGACCAGCAAGCTCGACTACCTGCAGTGGCTCGGGGTGGACTGCCTCTGGTTGCCGCCGTTCTACACCTCGCCGCTGCGCGACGGCGGCTACGACGTCGCCGACTACACCGGCGTGCTGCCCGAGTTCGGCACCATCGACGACTTCGCCGAGTTCCTCAACGCCGCCCACGACCGCGGCATCCGAGTGATCATCGACTTCGTCATGAACCACACCTCCGACCAGCACCCGTGGTTCCAGGCCAGCCGCAACGACCCGGACGGCCCGTACGGCGACTTCTACATCTGGGAGGACGACGACACCCGCTACCCGGATGCCCGGATCATCTTCGTCGACACCGAGCCGTCCAACTGGACCTTCGACCCGATACGCAAGCAGTACTTCTGGCACCGGTTCTTCTCCCACCAGCCCGATCTCAACTTCGAGAACCCGGCCGTGGTGGACGCCATCATGGACGCGCTGCGGTTCTGGCTGGATCTGGGCGTCGACGGCTTCCGGCTGGACGCGGTGCCCTACCTGTTCGTCCGGGACGGCACCAACGGCGAGAACCTGCCCGAGACCCACCAGGTGCTCAAGCGGGTCCGCAAGGAGGTCGACGCCAACTACCCGGACCGGGTGCTGCTGTGCGAGGCCAACCAGTGGCCCGACGACGTGGTGGAGTATTTCGGCGACTTCTCCGTCGGCGGCGACGAGTGCCACATGGCCTTCCACTTTCCGGTGATGCCGCGGATCTTCATGGCGGTCCGGCGGGAGAGCCGCTATCCCATTTCGGAGATCCTGGCCCAGACCCCGCCGATCCCGGACAAGTGCCAGTGGGGGATCTTCCTGCGCAACCACGACGAGCTGACCCTGGAGATGGTCACCGACGAGGAGCGCGACTACATGTGGGCCGAGTACGCCCAGGACCCGCGGATGAAGGCCAACATCGGCATCCGCCGCCGGCTGGCCCCGCTGCTGGACAACGACCTGAACCGGATCGAACTGTTCACCGCGCTGTTGCTGTCGCTGCCCGGTTCGCCGGTGCTGTACTACGGCGACGAGATCGGCATGGGCGACAACATCTGGCTGGGCGACCGTGACGGCGTGCGCACCCCGATGCAGTGGACCCCGGACCGTAACGCCGGCTTCTCCAGTTGCGACCCGGGCCGGCTGTACCTGCCGGTCAATCTGGACTCGATCTACGGCTACCAGGTCACCAATGTCGAGTCGCAGACCCGCAACACCTCCTCGCTGCTGCACTGGACCCGCCGGATGATAGGGCTGCGCAAGGCCAATCCCGCCTTCGGGATGGGCACCTTCACCGATCTGGGCGGCTCCAACTCGTGCGTGCTGTCCTTCGTCCGGGAGTTCGGCGACGACGTGGTGGTGTGCGTGAACAACCTGTCCCGGTTCCCGCAGGCGGTCGAGCTGGACCTGCGTCCCTGGCAGGGCGCCGAGCCGATCGAGATGACCGGCGGCAGCCACTTCCCGGCGATCGGCGAGCTGCCCTACCTGCTCACGGTGGCCGGCCACGGCTTCTACTGGCTGCGCATTCCGGTGCACCAGATGCCCGGTGGCTCCGGGTTGCCGTCCGCCGGTGCGCTGTCGACGGACTGGGCGGACGGCAGCGGCGCCGGGCCGGGAGACGACATCGATCGGGAGGGGGGCCTGCGATGAGAGTCACGGACGCCGAGGTGAGCCGGGTGCTGCGCGACTGGCTCGGCCGCCAGCGCTGGTACGCGGGCAAATCGCGAACCGGCACCGTGCAGGCCAGGCTGCTGGCCACCCTGGCCGCAGAGCCGCATCTGGTGCAGATCTGGCTGGCCGACGTCAGCTACGCCGAGGGCGTCGAGCACTACCAGGTGCCGTTGGTGATGCGGGCCGAATCCGTCGACCAGCTCAGCCACGCCCTGGTCGGTTCGGCCCCCGATGCCGACGGCGGCCCGCCGGTGGTGCTCTACGACGCGCTGCACGACAAGGAGGTCACCGGCCTCTGGCTGCAGGCGATCGCCGAGCAGAGCACGCTGGACGGGGTGGACTTCGTGCGCGTCGTGGAACCGGAGGAGATCCCGGTGCACGAGGCCAGCCTGGCGCTGTCCGCCGAGCAGTCCAACACCTCGCTGGTGTTCGGCGACGCCGCCATCCTCAAGGTGTTCCGGCGACTGGAGGCCGGCCTCAACCCCGACATCGAGGTGCATGCCGCGCTCGGCAGGCTGGGCGGCCGGCACATCGCCAAGCTGCTGGGCCACGTGCAGGCCGAGATCGGCGAACCGGGTTCGGCTCCCGAGACCTGGAGCCTAGCGATGCTGCAGGAGTTCATGACGACGGCCTCGGACGGCTGGCAGCTGGCCACCACCAGCGTGCGCGACCTGATGGCCGAGGCCGACCTGCACGCCGACGAGGCCGGCGGTGACTTCGCGGCCGAGGCGCACCGGCTCGGGGTGTCCACCGCCGAGGTGCACGCCGACCTCGCCGAGGCGTTCGGCACCACCGTGCTGGACCAGGCCGAGCTGGCCGACCGGGCAGCCGGCATGAACGGCCGGCTGACCGCGGCGCTGGCCGAGGTGCCGGAACTGGCCGAGGTGGCCGACGGGCTGCGGCAGGCCTACGCCGACTTCGCCGAGCTGCCCGGCCAGGTGCTGGCCCAGCGGGTGCACGGTGACCTGCACCTGGGCCAGGTGTTGCGCACCGCCTACCGCTGGGTGCTGCTGGACTTCGAGGGCGAGCCCGCCAAGTCCATCGGCGAGCGGCAGGCACACGACTCGCCGATCCGGGACGTCGCCGGCATGCTGCGCAGCTTCGACTACGCCGCCCGGCACCAGTTGATCGACATGGGCTCGACGCCGCAGTCGGAGTTCCGGGCCGCCGAGTGGGCCGAGCGCAACCGCACCGCGTTCTGCGCCGGCTACGCCCAGGCCGGTGGCCAGGACCCCACCGAGGCCGCGGCGCTGCTGCGCGCCTTCGAAGCCGACAAGGCGGTCTACGAGTCGGTGTACGAGGCGCGCAACCGCCCGCACTGGCTCCCCATCCCGCTCGCCTCCTTGCACCGATTGGCAGGAACCGCATGAGCACCGAGGATCACAGCGACCCGACCGGCGGCGCCGGCGACCCGATCGGCGCGGCAAAGAAGGCTGCCAAGGCAGTGGTGAAGAAGGTCGCGGGAGCCGCAGGAGTGGCCAAGGCACCGGCGAAGAAGGCCCCGGCCAAGGCACCGGCGAAGTCACCGGTGAAGAAGGCCGCGGCCAAGGCTCCCGCGAAGAAGGCGGCGGCGAAGGCTGCCGGCCCGCAGGCCGGACCGCCGGTGGTCGGCACCCCCCCGCCCGGTGAGCCGGCGGTGGTTTCGGCTGCGGACGACACCCCGCAGGCCGCCTCGGGCGAACTCGCCAGCACCGCCGAGGCGACCGCGCTGGCCACCCCGCGGTCGACCCGCACCACCAGCCCGGCCGAGGAGCAGTCGACCGCGAGCACGCCGTCCGATCGGACCGATCCGGCGCCGAGCCGGGAGGACCTGGACCGGGTGGCGGCCGGCGTGCACTCCGGGCCGCATTCGGTGCTCGGCGCCCACCCGGTGGGCCCCGGCCGGACCGCCATCCGCACCCTGCGTCCGGAGGCCAGCGCGGTCAGCGCGGTCATCGCCGGGCAGCGCTACCCGCTGGAGCAACTGCACCCCGGTGGCATCTTCGGCGCGGTGCTCGACGTCGGGCCCACCGACTACCGGCTCGAGGTCAGTTACGGCGAGGACAAGTTCATCGTCGACGACCCGTACCGGTGGCTGCCCACCCTGGGCGAGCTGGACCTGCACCTGCTGGGCGAGGGCCGGCACGAGCAGCTGTGGGACGTGCTGGGCGCCCACGTGCGCAGCTACGACACCCCGTCCGGGCCGGTCACCGGCACCTCGTTCGCGGTCTGGGCGCCCAACGCGCAGGCCGTCCGGGTGGTCGGCGACTTCGACTACTGGTCCGGCCGGGCGTTTCCGATGCGCTCGATGGGCGGCCCCGGTATCTGGGAGCTGTTCATCCCCGGCGTCGGCGACGGCTGCCGGTACAAGTTCCAGATCCTCGGCGCCGACGGCGAGTGGCGCGACAAGGCCGACCCGATGGCCTTCGCCACCGAGGTGCCGCCGGCCACCGCGTCGGTGGTGTTCACCTCCTCCTACAGCTGGAACGACGAGGCATGGCTGACCTCGCGCGCCGAGACGGCCTGGCACGCCGCACCGATGTCGATCTACGAGGTGCACCTGGGCTCCTGGCGGCTGGGCCTGGACTACCGGCAACTGGCCGAGCAACTGGTCGACTACGTCCGCGACACCGGCTTCACCCACGTGGAGTTCCTGCCGGTGGCCGAGCACCCGTACGGCGGCTCCTGGGGTTACCAGGTGTCCTCCTACTTCGCGCCGACCTCCCGGTTCGGCAGCCCGGACGACTTCCGCCACCTGGTGGACGCGCTGCACCAGGCCGGCATCGGCGTGATCGTGGACTGGGTGCCGGCGCACTTCCCGAAGGACTCCTTCGCCCTCGCCCGCTTCGACGGCACCCCGCTGTACGAGCACGCCGACCCGCGCCGCGGCGAGCAGCCGGACTGGGGCACCTACGTCTTCAACTTCGGGCGCAGCCAGGTCCGCAACTTCCTGGTCGCCAACGCGCTGTACTGGCTGGAGGAGTTCCACATCGACGGCCTGCGGGTGGACGCGGTCGCCTCGATGCTCTACCTGGACTACTCCCGCAAGGCCGGCGAGTGGCTGCCCAACGTGCACGGCGGCCGCGAGAACCTGGAGGCGGTGGCGTTCCTGCAGGAGATGAACGCCACCGTCTACAAGCGGGTGCCCGGCGTGGTGACCATCGCCGAGGAGTCCACCTCGTGGCCCGGGGTGACCCGGCCGACCCACCTGGGCGGGCTCGGCTTCGGCTTCAAGTGGAACATGGGCTGGATGCACGACACCCTGGGTTACGTCCAGCACCAGCCGGTGCACCGGCAGTACCACCACCACGAGATGACCTTCTCGATGGTCTACGCCTACTCCGAGAACTACGTGCTGCCGTTCAGCCACGACGAGGTGGTGCACGGCAAGGGGTAGCTGCTGAACAAGATCTCCGGCGACCGGTGGCAGCAGATGGCCACCCTGCGGGCGCTGTATGCCTTCATGTGGGCGCACCCGGGCAAGCAGTTGATCTTCCAGGGCTCGGAGTTCGCGCAGGGCGGCGAGTGGAGCGAGGGCCGGACGCTGGACTGGTGGTTGCTCGACGGCGCCGACCACGCCGGGGTGCACCGGGTGGTCTCCGACCTCAACCGGCAGTACCGCGGCGACCGGGCGCTGTGGTCGCAGGACACCCTGCCGGCCGGCTTCGACTGGATCGACGCCAACGACGCCAGTGGCAACGTGTTCTCGTTCCTGCGCTGGGGCGACGACGGCTCGGTGCTGGCCTGCGTGGTCAACTTCTCCCCGGTGCCACACGAGCACTACCGGCTCGGCCTGCCCCGCGCCGGACGGTGGGAGGAGGCGATCAACACCGACGCCGAGATCTACGGCGGCTCCGGGGTCGGCAACCTGGGTGCGGTCACCGCCGAGGAGCGCAGCTGGCACGGCCAGCCCGCCTCGGCGACCGTCCGGGTGCCGCCGCTGGGTGCGCTGTGGCTGCGCTACCAGCCGGACGGTGCATCGCCGACCGCCGTCGAGTCCTAACAGGATGGCGGTCGGGTAGGGAATGGTCGGCCAGAGGGCACCTCTCAGCGATATCCCGAATTCGGTCACTTGACGTAATCAAGTCCGGCATACTCCGTTCGGTTCGTAACTGTACGTAATCGACATGGAGGTCGCCGTGACTCGCCTGACCCGCCCGGCCGCGGCCGGTATCGCTTTTCTTCTGACCTGCGGCGCGCTCGGTGCCACCCCGGCCCTGGCCGTAACCGGCAATGCCCACGCCCACGCCAAGGCCGCCGGGCACAGCCGACCGGCACACAAGCACGCCGCCGCGTCGCACAAGCCGGTCGACAAGCTCGCCGGCGCCCGCAAGGGCGCCTCCAAGGCCCTGGCCGCCGGCGCCGCCCGGGTGCGCCGGATCGCGGCGGCGGAGGCCGCCTCGGCACTGCTGTCCGCCGACGACAAGGCTGGCCTGGCCGCCGCCACCGCTGCCGACCTGGCCGCCCTCACGGCCGACGGTGCCGCGGTGACCGCCGCGACCTCCGGGCCGGCGATCCGGGCCGCCGTCGAGGCCGGGCTACGGACGGTGCAGGGCGCCGAACTTCAGTACCAGCTCGGCACCGCCGCGGGCCGGACGGTCGCCGCCGCGGCGAAGCTGGCCGCCGGTGCCGACGAGCTGGACGGCCAGGCCGACGAGCTGGCGACGGCCGGCACCGACGTCAGCACGGTCAGCACTCCGCTGGCCGACCTGGCCGGCAAGCTCGACCAGGCGCGGTCCGGGGCTGCAGCTGCGATGGCCGCCGCCCTGGCGGTTCCGGCCACGGTCACCGCCGTGCAGCTGCGCAGCGCCCGGACCACCGCGCGGGCCGAACTGGCTGCCGCAGCCGCGGCATTGGCCGCAGCCGGCCAGGATCTCGCCACCGCGACGGCCGCACTGGAGGCGCTGCAAGCACCTGTCGACAGCACTGAGTAATCGATATTCTCGTTTCAGTAACCCATCGTCACGGAATTCGCTTTCGGGCTCGCCGAGTGCGACGTGTCACCCCCGGACGGCTCAACTGGGCCGGTTTCGGCCGATGAGGAACCTGAACACCTCGACCGGAAGGACCTACCTCATGACCCGTCTTCTGCGCCCGGCCACCGCCGGCATCGCCCTGCTGCTGGCCGCCGGCATCCTCGGCGCCGCCAACCCGGCCTTCGCCGACAAGAGCGCCAAGGTTGCCGTCGTCGACGACAAGAGCGCCAGCATCACGGTGACCGACGACAAGAGCGCCGGCATCACGGTGACCGACGACAAGAGCGCCGGAGTCACCCTGACCCCGGCGGACAAGAGCGCCTGACCGCTCGCACCGTCCGGAGCGGGCGCCGGTCACCCGCGCCCGGCACGTGTCAGAAGAACGCCGCACCTCGGCGCCGCCCCGGGCGGCCCCAGGGTGCGGCGTTCTTTCCAGATCCACCTGCCTGACCGGCCGGCATGGAATACCTTCGGCGACCCGGTGGTTCCAGGATTTGTTGCATATGCAACGATGAGGAGGCTGGAAGACAATGGCTGCCATTACAGCTGACACCATGACCCTGCCCCGGGTGACCGGGGCCACCCTGGGCGATGTCGAGCGCCAGGTACTGGCGGTGTCCACCGCCCCGGCCGGCACGGAGGGCGAGGGCTTTCCGGTACGCCGGACCATGGCGGGCATCGACTACCGGTACCTGGACCCGTTCATCATGATGGACCACATGGGCGAGGTGGACTACGCCGCCGGCGAGCCCAAGGGCACCCACTGGCACCCGCACCGCGGCTTCGAGACCGTGACCTACCTGATCGAGGGCCAGTTCATCCACCAGGACACCCACGGCGGCGGCGGCGTCATCACCGAGGGTTCCACCCAGTGGATGACGGCCGGTGCCGGGCTGCTGCACATCGAGACCCCGCCGGAGAAGCTGGTCGAAGAGGGCGGGCTGTTCCACGGCTTCCAGCTGTGGGTCAACCTGCCCGCCAAGGACAAGTTCCTGGCGCCCAACTACCAGGGCATCGAGGCCGGCAACATCACCCTGCTGGCCAGCGCGGACGGCAGCTCGCTGCTGCGGGTGATCGCCGGCGAGGTGGACGGCCACCGCGGCCCCGGCTCGACGCACACGCCGATCACCCTGTTGCACGCCTCGGTCGCCCCCGGCAGCCAGCTCTCGCTGCCGTGGCAACCGACTTACAACGCGCTCGGCTACGTGATGGCGGGCTCGGGCACCATCGGCGCAAAGGGCGAGCCGATCCATGCCGGCCAGCTCGCGGTGTTCGGCCCCGGTGACCGGATCACCGTCTCGGCCGACGCCCGGCAGGACAGCCGGACCAGCTCGCTGGAGATCATCCTGCTGGGTGGCGAGCCGATCCGCGAGCCGATGGTGCACTACGGCCCGTTCGTGATGAACACCCGCGCCGAACTGCAGCAGGCGCTGACCGACTACCAGTCCGGCCGGCTGGGCGTGATCCCGCCGAACGCGATCATGCCGCACGTGCCGCGCGGCCAGCGCAGCCCGCTGGAGAGCTGACCGGACCGGGCCGGACCTCGCTGGTGGTCGAGATCGGTGCGGTGGCTCGGGGTCACCGCACCGATCAGCCGGCTACCGTCACCGTCCGGCAGCCGAGGGCAGCCGTACTGCCGATGCCGTATCGGTTGAGTGCGTAGGCGCACACCTGGTGCGGGCCGGGCGCGGCCCGCATCAGCACCGCGAAGCCGTGTGCGGCGCCCCAGCGCGGGTAGCGAACGGCCAGGTCGGGTCGCGGCTGGTTCGCCCAGATGCCGACCTGGCCACCCGGCTGCTCGTATACCGCCACCGGCACCGGTCCGGTGCTGGTGTCCGGGTCGAGCGCCCAGCCGCTGACCCGGATGCCCTGCCCGGCGACCACCACCGAGTCCAGCCGGCCGATCGGTGTGCCGCTGACCTGCACGGTCCGGCACCCGAGCGGCACCGTGCTGCCTGCCCCCGCAGCGTTCAGAGCACGCACGCAGACGGTGTGCCGTCCGGGGCCGGCGTTCAGCGTCAGCCGGTAGCCGTGGTTGCTGCCGTATCCGGGATGGGTCCGGCCGACGTCGTCGCGCGGGCTGTCGGCCCGCACCGAGGCCACCCTGCCGTCCAGCTGGACGGTCACCATCACTGCCGCGGTGGTGTCCGGATCGATCGCCCAGCCGCGGATGAAGACGGCTGCCAACTGCGGCACCACGTTGTCCAGGCTGCCCACCGGGTTGCCGGTGCGGATCGGCAGGATCGGCACCCCGCGCGAGGCCGCCAGCCGCTGCCGCTCACCCGCGGTCGGCCAACCGTTCGGGCGGCAGCCCTGCAGCGAGATGGACTGCTGCTGCATGACCGGCGCCGCCTGACCCGCCCCGCCGCAGAACGCGTGGCCGAAACCGAGCCAGTGGCCGGTCTCGTGGTTGACCACCAGGTTGCGATAACCGGCCAGCGAGGAGCCGGTGGCGTTCCAGGACGGCGAGGCGTTGAGCCAGCGGGTCTCGTTGATGACGACGTTGCGGCCGACCCGGCAGGAGTACGTGCTGTCACACGGCGAACCGAAGCCGGGCACCCGGTCGGCGGCGGCCAGCCACAGGGTGAAGTTGCCGCCGGAGGCGACCCTGCGGAAGGCGATCGAGCCGCCCAGGCTCCAGCCACGCGGGTCGGCATAGGTACTCGCCGCCCCGGCTGCGAACGATTCCAGGCTGCTGGTGTTCGCCAGCCCGCGCACCTGGTAGGTAAAGACGATCTGCGGCGCGGCGACGGCCGACGGCGGATTGACGCCGATCAGGCAGCCGGCGACGCAGAGCAGGACCGTGACCAGCGTGCGAATCGGCTGACGGTGCATCGGGTGAACTCCTGCCATCGCGTCTGATGGCCGCGATGCTGCCAGCCGGGCCCGGTTACCGGCCGGCCAACCCGGTCGGCGTTGCCAATCCGTTGCCCACCCGGCAGCCGGTCAGCCCGTCGCCGGCTTGCACGAACCGGCGACCACCTGGCGCACGCCGTCCCCGGCCGCGAGGTCCCGGTACGGCCGCAGGAACTGCGGATCGGACCAGTCCCACACCCGGTGCGGCGCGTCGTCGATCAGCGTGGGATAGGCACTCCAGCAGTACCCCGCCCGCAGGGTGGCGCCGGTCGCGGTGACGAACACCGACCAGAGCACGACAGCAGCAGCCGCGCCCACCACCGCCCGGTGCCGGGCGCCCGGCCGCCGCCACCGCTGGTCGACGATCCACCGGTAGGCAGGACCGCCCAGCACGCTGAGGCACGGCAGGATGTCGATCATCAGCCGGGGACCGTAGGTGGGCCCACCGGTGGAGCCGTAGCGGGAGATGGTGATCAACTGCGCCACCACCGTGAGCACCAGGACCAGCTCGAGTCCCTGCAGCCGGCCGGCGCGCCACAGCAGCACGGTGCCGGCCACCGCTGCCAGCACGATCGCCGAGTCATAGACCAGCAACCCCCGGTTGGGTGAGATCAGGTTCACCCAGACGGCATCGGCGAACTGGAGTTTCTTCGGCTCCGCGAAGCGGTGCCCGGCCTGGTAGTACGGCGGCAGCACCGTCCCGTACTGCGAGTACGAGACGGCGAAGAAGACCCCGAGAACCGCCGCCATCGGCAGCAGCACCCTGACGATGGCCGCCCGCAGCCGCAGCAGGGCATAGAGCAGCGCCAGGCCGGCGAACACCGCGTCCGTCGGTCGGGCCAGGCAGCAGAGCGGGATGAACACCCCGGCCCACCATGCCCAACGACGGTCGTCGGCCAGCCGCTGCAGGGCGATGATCGCGCAGGTCAGGAACAGGATGGATGCGGTCTGCTGCCACAGTGCCCGCGAGGCGACCGACCAGGCGCTGGAGGCGAACGCGAAGACCAGCGCGGCCAGCAGGGCGGTGCGGTGCGAGCCGGCCACCGCGGCGGCGCGCCGCACGGCCAGGTAGATGCCCACCGTGGACAGCGCGACCAGCAGGCTGGCGGTGGGTACCTCCAGCAGGAACGTCCGGTTCGGGTCGCTGATCGAGATCGACGCCGGATCGACGCCGGCCAGCCACGCCAGCACCGTCGCCGGCGTGGCGAGCAGCAGCGTCGGCCAGGGGAAGTAGGGCAGCACATGCCCGTTGTGCGTGACCAGGTCGGCCCGGTAGCTGAGTCCGGCGACCTGCGGGTAGCGCTCCAGGTGGAAGTCGTGCCGGGTCAGCGCCGACCACGAGGTGAGCACCGACAACCGCGAGTCGCTCGGCTGCACGCTCGGGCTGAGCGCATGCACGCCGAAGACGGCCAGACCGAGGACGAGCAGCTGCCGGTGCCTCCCGGCGACCTGTCGCTGAGCGGGCGCGTCCCCGTCGACCGCCGGACCGGCACCCTCGACCAACCGACTCACCCTGCCCGTGTCAGGAATGGCGTGATGGGGGTCACGTCTGTGCGACAGCGTGCCAGACAGATCGCTCGCCGGATAGGGCCGTTCCGGCACAGCGCGCGATCAGGACAAGGAGCATCAGACCGCGCGATCGGCACCGCGCCGCGGGGTCAGAACAGCGCGTTGGCCAGTTCCCGGCGGGCCGGCGGCACCCGGGGGTCGTCCGGGCCGAGCAGGTCGAAATACTCCACCAGCCGGTCCCGAACGGGGGTCCGGTCGTCACCACGCAGCCGTCGCACCAGCCCGATCAACCGGCTGAACGCCGCCTCGATCTGGTTGTCGGCGAGTTCGGCGTCGGCGGCTGCCAACTGGGTCGGCACGTCGTCAGGCTGCAGCACCGCCTGGTGCAGCACGTCGGCCGGCAGCACCGCCAGCCGGCGCAGTAGCTCCACCTGGCGCAGCGCCAGCTGGGCGAGGGCGTTGCCGGGCTCGGCGTTCAGGATCGCCTGGTAGCGCTCGGCCGCCAGGTCGAAGTCGCCGTCCTGCAGCGCGTCCTCGGCGGCGGTGAACCGCTCGTCCTCCGGCAGCTCGGGCGCCGTCGCGGCGGCATCCGGGCCCTCGGCGCCATCGGCCGCCGGGCCGGACAGTCCGGCCTGGCTCGCCGCCTGCAGCAGCGCGGCCAGGAACTCGCGGACCTGCGGCTCGGGCAGCGCGCCCTGGAAGCCCGGCACCAGCTGACCGCCGATCACCGCGAACACGGTGGGGATGCTCTGCACCTGCAGCATCTGGGCGATCCGCTGGTTGGCGTCCACGTCGACCTTGGCCAGCACCCAGCTGCCGCCGGCCTCGTCGGCCAGCCGTTCCAGCAGCGGCGAGAGCTGCTTGCACGGCTGGCACCATTCCGCCCACAGGTCCAGCAGCACCGGCACCTGGAAGGAACGGTCCAGCACCTCGGACTGGAAGTTGGCCTCGGTGGCGTCGATGACGTACTGGCCACCGGCCGGCGGCGGCGCGGTGGCGGCACGGGCGGCCGCCTCGGAACGGGCCTTCACGGCGGCGAGGTCGACCGCCCCGCTCATCGCCGCGAGCGCGGCGGGCGACGGGGCGGGCGTGGAACGGGCAGGGCGGGAACCAGGGCGCATGAGGACCATTTTCCATCCCGGCGGTCAGCGGCCGGGCAGCACCCTGGCTGCCCGGCACGCAGGGAGTGCGAGCGGGCGATCAGAACCGGGCGGGCTCCCGGTGCTCGCCCCACAGCGGCTTGAACGCGTTGCAGATCTCGCCCAGGGTGGCCTCGGCGCGCACCGCGTCCAGCATCGCCGGCACGGTGTTCTGGTTCCGGACGGCGGCGGCCACCATCCGCTCCAGCGCCTCGGTGACGGCCTGCTCGTCGCGGCCGGCCCGCCGGGCCGCCACCAGCTCGCGCTGCTCGAGCTCGACCTCGTGGGAGACCCGGAGGATCTCCAGCGGCTCGCCGTACTCGCCCTGGTGGACGTTGACGCCGACCACCCGCTTGTCGCCCTTCTCCAGTGCCACCTGGTAGCGGAACGCCGACTCGGCGATCTCGCCGGTGAACCAGCCGTCCTCGATGCCGCGCAGCAGGCCGGCGGTCATGGTGCCGTCGCCGCCCATCTCCTTGATCTGGGCGAAGATCTTCTCGGCCTCGGCCTCGATCTTGTCGGTCAGCGCCTCGACGTACCAGGAGCCGCCGAGCGGGTCGGCGACGTTGAGCACGCCGATCTCCTCGGCGATCACCTGCTGGGTGCGCAGCGCGATCTGGGCCGACTTGTCGGTGGGCAGCGCCAGCACCTCGTCCAAGGCGTTGGTGTGCAGCGAGTTGGTGCCGCCCAGCACCGCCGACAGCGCCTCGATGGCGGTCCGGACGATGTTGTTCTCCGGCTGCTGGGCGGTCAGCGACACCCCGGCGGTCTGGGTGTGGAACCGCAGCCACTGCGCCTTGTCGGTCTTGGCGCCGTAGACGTCGCGCATCCACCGGGCCCAGATCCGGCGGGCGGCCCGGAACTTGGCGATCTCCTCGAAGAAGTCCAGGTGGGCGTCGAAGAAGAACGACAGGCCCGGTGCGAACTGTTCGATGTCCAGGCCGCGGGACAGCCCCAGCTCGACGTAGCCGAAGCCGTCGGCCAGCGTGAAGGCCAGCTCCTGCGCGGCCGTCGCGCCGGCCTCGCGGATGTGGTAGCCCGAGACCGAGAGCGGCTTGTAGGCCGGAATGCCTTCGGCGACGAACTCCATCAGGTCCCCGATGAGCTTGAGGTGCGGCTCGGGTGGGTAGATCCACTCCTTCTGCGCGATGTACTCCTTGAAGATGTCGGTCTGCAGGGTGCCGTTCAGCCGGGAGATGTCCACACCCTGGCGCTCGGCGGCCACCACGTACATGCAGAACACCGGCACCGCGGGGCCGGAGATGGTCATCGAGGTGGTGACCGAGCCCAGGTCGATGCCGTCGAAGAGGGTTTCCATGTCGGCGGCCGAGTCGATCGCCACGCCGCAGTGCCCGACCTCGCCCAGCGAGCGCGGGTCGTCGGAGTCTCGTCCCATCAGGGTGGGCATGTCGAAGGCCACCGAGAGGCCGCCGCCACCGGAGGCCAGGATCAGCTTGTAGCGCTCGTTGGTCTGCTCGGCATTGCCGAAACCGGCGAACTGCCGGATGGTCCAGGGCTTGCCCCGGTAGCCGGTGGCGTGCAGGCCACGGGTGAACGGGTACTCCCCCGGCCAGCCGATCCGATCCATCCGGTCGTCCGAAGTCCCCTCGGACGGGCCGTAGACCGGCTCGACCTCGACGCCGGACAGGGTGGTGAAGTCGCGCTCGGCGATCCGGGACTTCTCATAGCGCTGCTGCCAGCGGGCCCGGCCCGCCTCGATCTGCTCGGCATCCATCCCTCGATGCTACTAGGACGTCCGAGTAGATGCTAGGACGTCCTAGTAATGGTGCTCACGCTCGGCAACCACCGAGTGCCGTGATGGATGCCCGAGTTGCGGGGTTTCGATTCGTATATACGGTAAGGCCATTCCATCCATGAAGGAGGAGGCCCGTGCCCCGATCCACCAGACGCCTCACACTGCTGGCCGCTCTCGCGGCCAGCGCGGTCGCCATGCTGTCCGCCGGCGGGTCGGCCGGGGCCAACACCGGCTACCCGGTCTGCGTCGTTGCCGGCACTCCGGTGGAGACCGGTCCCGGCGGCACCGTCACGTACACCATGAACGCCCAGCAGGCCTGGCACGTCTACACGCAAGAGGCCAACCAGTGGACGCAGGGCTATGTCAGCCGCACCGATCCGGTGCAGCGCGGCTGGGTGTGGGGCGGCCACTTCGACTACTCCCGGACCCCGATCCACTCCCCCAGCGGCGGGGACTACTGCCCGTAGCCCCGTAGCCGTTGCCCGTCGAAACCCCCGAGGAGCTTCGCCATGCCCCGTCGCACCAGCCGCCTGCTGGCGGCCACCACCACCGCGCTTGCCTGCGCCGGCCTGATGTCGGTTGCCCCGACCTCGGCCTGGGCGGTCACCGACCCCGACCGGGGTATCTGCCAGGACGGCACCAACTCCAACCCGCCCGGCATGTGGCTGCGCAACCCCGACAACATCGGTGAGAACCTGCTGTTCCTCACCAAGACCGGCTATGCCGGCTCGCAGGACCACTTCTACATCACCGGCGAGTTCACCAAGACCAACGGTGCGCACTGGTGGGTCGGCTACGGCTACGACGTCGACAACGGCATCAAGCGCTACGGCGCGGCCTTCGACCAGTGGGTCGCCAAGTCCGGCGGCGGGTGCCCCTGAGCGACATCGCCCGGCAGTCCGGCGCCGGGCGATGTCGCCGGCGAACGGTCAGGCGGCGCCGGTGAGTTCGGCGACCTGCTCGTCGGTCAGCCGCAACCCGGCCGCGCCGACGTTGTCCTCCAGGTGGCTGACCTTCGAGGTCCCCGGGATCGGCAAGGTCACCGGCGAGGTCGCCAGCAGCCAGGCCAGCGCGACCTGCGACGGGCTCGCTCCGGTGGCCTGCACGACGTGGTCCACCGGGCCGCCGGGCTTGGCCAGGTCACCGGCCGCGATCGGGTACCACGGGATGAAGCCGATACCCTCGGCCTCGCAGTAGCGCAGCACGTCCTCGGACTGCCGGGTGGTCAGGTTGTAGAGGTTCTGCACGGTGGCGATCTCGGCGATCTCGCGGGCAGCCTTGATCTCGGAGACGCTCACCTCGGACAAGCCGATGGCGCCGATCTTCCCCTCGTCCTGCAGGGCCTTGAGCTCACCCACCTGGTCGGCCAGCGGCACCTCGGGGTCGATCCGGTGCAGCTGGAACAGTTCGATCCGTTCCAGCTTCAGCCGGCGCAGCGAGAGTTCGGCCTGCTGGCGCAGGTAGGCCGGGCGACCGACCGGCGTCCACTGCTCCGGTCCCTGCCGGGTGAGGCCCGCCTTGGTGGCGATCAGCAACCCGTCGCCATACGGGTGCAGCGCCTCGGCGATGATCTCCTCGCTGATGCCGGGGCCGTAGGAGTCGGCGGTGTCGATGAAATCGACTCCCAGCTCCACCGCGCGGCGCAGCACCGCGATGCACTCGGCCCGGTCGGTGGGCTCCCCCCAGATGCCGGGACCGGTGATGCGCATCGCGCCGAATCCCAGCCGGTGCACGGAGCGGCCGGCGATCGAGAAGGTCCCGGATGCCTCGGCGGTGACGGTGCCGTCTGTTGTCACGTTGGTGTCTCTCCCGTACTCGCGAATAGGTGTGTTTCTCTTCGCGACAACTCCTCGCCGCGGCGGCACATTCCGCCCGCGCCAGCAGTTGCGCAACTTCCAGCGTGCCCGACGGGTCGGTCCCGGCATGCTGGCCGCGCAATCTTGCATCTCGTATCCGATATGCACGCCCTGGGGCACAAGACGGATAAGCGATAGCTACAGCTCCAGGCCCCGGCATGACTGAGAATGGCGCCATGACCACTCCGGGCTACGCCTCGATCCGGCCGCCGGCGCTGCGGCCGGGCGACACCGTCGCGGTGGTGTCGCTGTCCTCGGGCGGACCGGCCGCCTTCCCGCACCGCTACGCCGCCGGCAAACGGCAGCTTGCCGAGACGTTCGGCCTGCGGGTGATCGACGCACCGCACGCCACCAGGGACTCCGACTGGCTGCGCGACAATCCGGCCGCCCGGGCCGACGACCTGCACTGGGCACTGACCAACCCGCAGGTGCACGGCGTCGTGTCGAGCATCGGCGGCCACCACGCGCTGCGGATGGTGCCCTATCTGGACCACGGCCTGATCGCCGCGCATCCCAAGGTGTTCACCGGCTACTCCGACACCACCATCAACCACCTCGCCTTCGGCAAGGCCGGCGTCGGCTCGTTCTACGGCATGGCGGTGCTCAGCACCGCGGCCGAGAACGGCGGCATTCCGGCCTTCTCGGCTGACTCGTTCCGCGCCACCGTGATGTCGACCGAGCCGATCGGCGACCTGGCGCCGGCGCCGGTGTGGACCGAGGAGCAACTGGACTGGTTCGCACCGGAACTGCAGGACCGGCGCCGGCGCTGGGTGCCCAACTACGGCTGGCTGTGGTTGCAGGGCAGCAAACCGGTGCAGGGTCACCTGATCGGCGGCTGCCTGGAGGTGCTGGCGATGGCGGTGGGCACCGAGGTCTGGCCCGACCTGGCCGATTTCGACGGTGCGGTGCTGCACCTGGAGCTGTCCAACGAGCAGCCGCCGCAACTGCAGGTGCAGGCCTGGCTGCGCCAGTTCGCCGCCCTCGGCATCGTCTCGCGGTTGTCGGCCCTGCTCTTCTCCCGGCCGGAGGGGATGTCGCTGCGCCGGACGCTGGCGCTCTATGACGCGGTTCGCGAGGAGCTGATGATCGCCGGCCGGGAAGACCTGCCGTTCGTGGCGAACCTGGATTTCGGGCACTCCTCGCCGATGGGCGTGCTCCCCCTCGGGCGGCAGATGATCGTCGACCCGGTGCGGCAGTGGCTCAGCATTCCGGAGGCCGCCGTCAGCTGACCGGGTATCCGGCTCGGACGGTGCCAGGCGGTGCCGGTCAGACCTCGCCGGTCAGGTTGGTCAGGTGCCGGGTCAGCTGGCGGTCAGACCTCGAAGTCGCCGGCCTCGATGCGCAGCCGGCGCAGCGAGGCGAACAGGCCTGCCAGGTCCTCGGCCGACAGGCCTTCCAGCCCGAACCGGTTCTTGTGCAGCTCGCGGGTGGCGGCGTCGGCGACCCGTCGTCCCTCGTCGGTCAGCACCGCCAGGGTGCCCCGGCCGTCGCGCGGGTTCGGCTCGCGCCGGACCATTCCGGAGGCTTCCAGCCGGTCGATCAGGTTGGTCACGCTGGTGGCGTGCACCTGCAACCGCTCGCCGATCTTGGACAGCGGCAGCGCGCCGGAGGAGGAGAAGGTCAGCAGCACCAGCGCCTCGTAGCGGGCGAAGGTCAGCCCGAACGGGCGCAGCGCCGCGTCCAGGCCGGCGATCAGGATCTGCTGGGCCCGCATGATGGAGGTGACCGCACGCATCGCGGCATAGACCTGCTCGCCGGCGTCGGGGTAGTGCTTGGCCCAGGAATCGCTGGCGCGCTCGACCGGGTCGAAGGGCAGCGGTCCGGACATACGGGTAAGCCTAACGACTAGCCCACACTGGGCCCGCAGGACAACCGGGACGGTGTCGTCGAGGACTATCGTGGCCTCATGACGCTCGCACCCCAGCCCGACTTCGACGCCCTGGACCGGGTGGACCTGCTGGACCTCGACGACACCCTCGACGGCGAGGACCGGCTGCTGCGCGACACCGTCCGCCGGTTCGCCACCGAGCAGTTGCGCCCACACATCGCCGAGTGGTTCGAGGCGGGCACCCTGCCGGCCCGTGACCTGGCGCTGGAGTTCGGCAAGCTCGGCGTGCTGGGCATGCACCTGTCCGGTTACGACTGCGCCGGCGCCAAGGCCAGCCAGTACGCACTGGCCTGCACCGAGATCGAGGCGGTCGACTCCGGGCTGCGCTCGCTGGTCAGCGTGCAGGGATCGCTTGCGATGTATGCCATCCACGCCTACGGCAGCGAGGAGCAGAAGCAGGAGTGGCTGCCCCGGATGGCGCGCGGCGAGGCGATCGGCTGCTTCGGCCTGACCGAGCCCGACGCGGGATCGGACCCGGCCTCGATGCGCACCTACGCACGCCGCGACGGGGACGACTGGATACTGCACGGCTCGAAGATGTGGATCACCAACGGCTCGATCTCCGACGTCGCGGTGGTGTGGGCGAGGACCGAGGACGGAATCCGCGGCTTCCTGGTGGAGAAGGGCACCGCCGGCTTCACCAGCTCCGATGTGCACCACAAGATCTCGCTGCGTGCCTCGATCACCTCCGAGCTCAGCATGGACGAGGTGCGGTTGCCGGCCAGTGCCCTGCTGCCCGAGGCGCGTGGGCTGCGGGCACCGCTGGGGTGCCTGACCGAGGCCCGCTTCGGCATCATCGCCGGCGTGGTCGGCGCGGCCCGGGACTCGCTGGCCAGCGCCTTGGAGTACGCCAACAGCCGGGTGCAGTTCAGCCGGCCGATCTCGTCCTTCCAGCTGACCCAGCGCAAACTCGCCGAACTCGCGGTGTCGGTGAACACCATGCAGTTGGTGGCCCGCAGGTTGGCCGAACTCAAGGACGCCCACCGGATCCAGCCACACCAGGTCAGCTTCGGCAAGTTCTCCAACGTCTCGGCGGCGCTGGAGGTGTGCCGGGAGGCGCGCAGCATCCTGGGCGGCTCGGGCATCACCACCGAGTACTCGCCACTGCGGCACGCGGTGAACCTGGAGACCGTCTACACCTACGAGGGCACTCACGAGGTGCACACCCTGGTGTTGGGCGAGCGACTCACCGGCTTCTCCTCCTATCGCTGACCGCTCGTCCTCCGAGCCCTGTAACAAGCCTTGCCCGCCCGGCGGGAAATAACCCGGCCGGAGAGCAATCTGTGGATGACTGCCACTGCTGAGCCGGGCTGTGGATAACTCGACGCACCCGTCGGCCGGTTTGCCTAACGTGCTGCCCCATGCGGGAGATGACCGGCGAGTCCGGATCGGGTTGCCATGGCGACTAACCGGTTCCAGCTGCCGGGTGAAGGCCTGCTGGCAGCCCGGGTCTGCCTGGCGCAGCGAATGCCGGCCGGCGATCCGGTGCAGCTGCGGTGGGCTGCCCGGCGCTCCGATGCGCGAGCCGCCGACCTTCGCCGGATAGCCACGAGCCTGCTGTCCTGCACCGAGACCCCGATCTGGACCGGCGTGGCCCATCGGGCGTTCGTCGAGCAGCTTCGAGCGACTGCTCCGTCTCTGACGGCGACCGCCGAGCGGTACGAGCACTATGCCGGCGCGTTGGCCAGCTACGCGAGCGTGCTGGACGAGACCGCTCCGCTGCTGGTCAGCACCCGCGATCGGCTGCGCCAGCGTTACGAGGAGATCTCCGGACGATGCCCCGGGATGGGCGGGGCCGAGCAGACCACGCCGCCCGATTCGAGCGACCTGCTGCCGCTGGCCGGCACCTTCAAGGCCGGCTACGACCGGTGGGCCCACGCCCTGGACCGCTGCATCCAGGCGCTGTCGCAGGCGGACCACGCCGACCCGACCCGGGACCGGCACGGCTTCACCGCGTTGGCCCATCGGGCCGTCGGGGCTGTCGGGGCGGTGCTCAGTCCGTTCGAGCGGGCGGTGCTGCATCCGTCGCTGGCCAACGTCTCGGCCTGTCTCGACTCGCTCAACGTCGGGCTGACCGCCCTCGGGGTCGGCCTGCTGTTCATCTGCCCCGCCGCCGGCGCGGCCTGCCTGACCGCGGCCACGGTGCTGGCCGTCGCCCAGTTGGCGGTGGACGGCGCCCGGCGCGAACGGGGTGAGCGGGTCAGCGCCGGGCACCTCGGCATGGAACTGGCAGCGGCCATTCCGATCGGCGGAAATGCGGTGCGCGGGCTGCGGGCGACAGAGCAGGTGACGCACCTCGTTCCCGGTGGCGGACTGATGGCACACGAAGGGCTGGAGGGCGGGCACACCCTGGCCAAGCACGTCGCCAAGAGCGAGCAGTTTCTGCGCCACCGGCTCGCCACCGAACCAGACCTCACTGCGGCATCGACGTTCTACGATCGCCATACCGCAGAGTCCGGCATCAGTGCGACCCTTGAGGAACATCGTGCAACCATGACCCGCTGGCGAGCTGGGACCACGAAGACCCTGATCATCGAGTCGGAAATGCCTCGACCGGTCGGCATCGTCATTCACCGATTTGCTCGCGGGCCCGTCGAAGCGAGCACGATTCGGGTGGTCATCAAACGCAGCCGGGCGATGCCAGCGGGATTTCGGATCTACACGGCTATGGTGATCGAATGACGCAGTTTCCGGCGCTGTACCAGTTTCTCGGGGGTTATCTCCACGAAGACTGGAAGGACGACTATCCCGATCTCTGGCATGCCGTGGACGACTTCGTCGACGGCGAACCGGACTGGGCGCCTCGCTTCAACGCCGACGTTCAGCAACTGCTCGACGAATGCGCCACGGAGCAGCAGATCGAGCAGCAGTTCCATCAGCTCGGTGCCGTCTACTACCCACCCGGCGGCGGCTGGGACAGCTACCGAGCCTGGTTGCTTGCTGTCGCGGCACACGTCGAGGACAAGCTGCACACCTTCCCGGCCGCTTGATCAACCGCGTGCGTCGAGGACGAGTCGTGAAGCATGCGCCGGCGTTAGAACTCTTCCTCGGGGCTCCTCCACGAGGACTGGATGCACGACTACCTGACCTATGGCACGCGGTGGATGACTTCATCGACGGTGAGCCGGACTGGGCGCCCAAACTCAACAATGAGATCGCGCAACGGCTCGTCGACTGCGACACCGAGGCCACGTTGGAGGACGCCTTGGTGAAGCTCGGCCTGGTCTACCACCCGCCTGGCGACGGGTGGGACAGTCATCGCGCCTGGTTAGCAGCAGTCGCGAACTATGTCGACAAGCACCTGCACAAGACTCCCGCCGCCTGAGCAACCGCGGACAAGCTCGGCTCAGACCGAGGCCGGTACCCCGGCGCGACTCAGCCGGCCAGCCTTGCGCGCGCCGCGCAGCACCCGTACCACCATGGCCGGTTTCATCAGCTCGGCCGGGTCGGTGATCAGGTGCTGCACCGAGGTGAACGTCCGCCGGACCTGCGGGTCGACCATCGAGGCCAGCTGCACCCGCTTGGCGTAGGCGTTCTTCAACCGGATACCGCGCGGCCGTTCGCCGCCCGTCTCCGGATAGCCGAAGTCGCCACCGGTCGCGAACTGCCACGGGGTCGCCACGATCCTCCCCGCCTGCTGGTAGTACCGGCGGGACAGCTGCGCATCCACCGGACCGGCAGCGCCGTCGAGCAGCGTCCCCAGCTCCACCGCCTCCAGCGCCGCGCAAGTCATGCCCTGGCCGTAGATCGGATTGAAGCTGCAGATCGCGTCACCGAGCGCCAGGTACCCGCCGGGCAGTTCGCTGAGTTCCTCGAAGTAGCGCCGCCGGCTGGTCGGGTAGTGCACCACCGAGAGTTCGGTAAGTGGCTCGCAGCGCTCCAGCAGCCGGGCGATGCCGGGATGCGGCAACTCCCGGGCGTGCTGCTCGAAGGCCGCCAGATCGCGCGGGAAGTCCTCGTGCCAGCCGCCCAGCGAGATCAGCCACCGGTCATCCTCCACCGGCAGCGCGAGGCCGGCCCGCTTCTCGCCCGGCGGGCTGGGCAGCGAGAACACCGCCGTGCCCTGCAGCAGGTCGCCCGGCGAGCGGCGGTAGAACCGGGTCGCGTACCCGACGCCGACCTTGACCTCGCTGGTCCGCGGCGCCGGGAACCCGAGTGCTGCCAGCCAGTGGTTGGACCGGGCGCCCCGGCCGGTGCAATCGACGACCAGGTCGGTCTCGACCAGCTCACCATCGTCCAGCCGGGCGCCGGTGACCCGGCCGCCGACGCCCTCGAGTCCGGCCACCGACACGCTGTCGCGGATGGTGACGTTGGGCAGCGCCGCCACCCGCCGCCGGATCGCCAGCTCCAGCAGCGGCCGGCTGAAGGTGACCAGCCGCAGGTCGGACGGCTCGGCCGGCCAGATCGCGCCGAACCGGTAGAAGGACAGCCCGGTGCCCGGATCGAAGCGCACCCCGCCGGCGGCGACCAGTTCGTCCATCAGGCCGTCGAACAGCTCACCCAGCGCCCGCTGACCCGAAACCAGCAGCACGTGGCCGTGGCCGCCCTGGGTCACCCCGCGACGTGGCACCGCGGCGTCCGGCAGCTCGTCGCGGTCGAGCACCAGCACCTGGGCGAAGCGGTCCGACAGCGCACGCGCGGCGCACAACCCGGCGATGCCGGCCCCGATCACCACCGCGCAGGACCGCTCCGAGGAGTTCACCACCACAGCGGAAGTTCCTCCAGCCGGCGGACCACCAGGCCCTGGGTGTAGCGCAGGTCCGACTCCGGCACCGCCAGCCGCAGGTTAGGCATCCGGGCCAGCAGGCCCTTCATCGCCTCCTGCAGCTCCACCCGGGCCAGCTGAGCGCCGAGGCAGTGGTGCACGCCGGCGCCGAAGGCCAGGTGCGGGTTGGTCGGCCGGTCCAGGTCCAGGCCGTCCGGCTCGGAGAACCTCAGCTCGTCCCGGTTGGCCACCATGAAGGCCGGCAGCACCGTCGAGCCGGCCGGGATCAGGGTTCCGGAGAGCTCGACCGGCTCCAGGGTGACCCGCGGCAGCATCACGCCGGTCTCGCCGAGCTGGATGAACCGGCTGAGCTCCTCGACGGCGGCCGGGATCTTGCTCGGGTCGGCCTGCAGCGCCGCCAGCTGCTCGGGAAAGCGCAGCAGGGTCAGCACGAACAGGTTGATCTGGGTGGTGGTGGTCTCGTGACCACCGATCATCACCCCGATGCTGACCATCAAGAGCTCTTCGTCGGTGAGCCGGTCGGAGTCGACGTTGACCTTGATCAGCGCGGTCAGCAGGTCATCGCCGGGCTGGTCGCGGCGGCTGTCGATCAGCTCCTTGAAGCCCTGGACGGCGGCGGCGGTGCCTTCCGGGTCGACCTGCCAGTCGCCCATCATGGTGTCCGACCACTCCTTGCACTTCCAGCGCTCCTCCTCCGGAATGCCGAACAGCTCGCTGATCACCGCCACCGGCAGCGGGGTGGAGAAGCCGGCCACCAGGTCGCAGGGGCCCTCGCCCACCAGCATGGTGTCCAGGAATCCCTCGACCAGCTCGGCGATCCGGGGGCGCAGCTCCTCGACGCGGCGCGGGGTGAAGGCGTAGGACACCAGCTTGCGCAGCCGGGTGTGCCGGGGCGGGTCCATGCCGATCAGCGACTCGGTCTCCAGCTCCCCCAGCTCCTTGGCCGGCCCACCCGGATCCTTCACCGCCGCCCGGCTGAACCGCCGGTCCACCAGGATCTGCCGGACGTCGGCGTAGCGCGAGACCAGGTAGGCCTCGATGCCGTCGGCCATCCGGACCTTGACCACCGGCTGGTTGCGCTGGAAGTCCACCAGCACCGGCGGCGGCTCGTAGATCGACGGCGGCGGGGGCAGCGGGTAGCTGATCATCGGTTGGCTTCCAGATGGGCTCACAGTGGTGCTCCTGACAGGGATCCGGTACGGGTGCTGCTGTACGCCTTTTCAGAACACAGCCGTTCCAGGACCGGCACCACCTGGGCCGGCGGCGGCATCGCCGCCACCTGCCCGGCAAGCTCGGCCGCTCGCTGCGGTATCCGGGTGCCGCCGAGCAGGTCGGCGACCAGACCCCGGACCTGGCCCGGGCCGGCCGCGGAATCCGGCAGGCTCAACGCCGCGCCGACGGCCACCAGCCGCTCGGCGTTGAAGTGCTGGTCCGAGACCAGGGGTACCACGACCTGCGGCACCCCGGCGGCCAGCGCCGTCATCATGCCGCCGGCACCACCCTGGTGGACCAGCGCCTGGCAGCTGGGCAGCACCAGCTGCAGCGCCAGCGGGGTGCGGGGCAGCCGGACGTTATCGGGCAGCTCCCCCAGCCCGGCGTGCTGGGCCGGGTGCAGCGCCAGCACCAGCTCGATGTCCAGGCCCGCCACCGCGGCGATCACCGCGGGCAGGTCGATCTTGGAGTCGATGCCCAGCGAGGCCATCATGGTGCCCCAGGTCAGGCACACCCGGGGCCGGTCCGGCGGCGGCAGCCGCAGCCAGTCCGGCAGCACGGTCGGGCCGTTGTAGGGCACGAACCGGACCGGTGTCGAGGGTGCCGCCAGCGCCACCTGCATGCCCGGCGGGCACGGGTCGAGCAGCAGGTCACCGGCCAGCCGGACGTCGGCCAGCGGCACCCCGGCCTGGTCGGCCAGCGGGCCGAGCACCGCGGGCCGGTCCAGGTCCAGCTGGGTGGTCTCGTCCGGGCCCCAGAGCTGCCGGACGCCGGGCACCCCGAGGGCCGCGGCGGCGATCGCGCCGGCCAGGTTCTGCGGCTCGAACAACACCAGGTCGGCGCCGAACTCCCGGCCCAGGGTGACCAGGTCGGTCAGCATCGCAGCCGCGAACCGGACCACGCCGCCGTCGGCGGTCACCGCCGGCGTCACCGACCCGGGCAGCTGTTCACCCGACGTCGCACCGCGGGCACGCTCGGCCCGGGTGGCCACCCGGCCGATCTTGCCGGAGAACACCTCGGCGAAGTCGAGGTCCTCGCCGACCGCGGCGGCCGGCAACCCGGCGCCGGTGATGATGTCGGTCATGCCGGGCTGGCTGGCGACGAGCACCTCGTGGCCGGCCGAGCGCAGCGCCCAGGCCATCGGGACCAGCGGGTAGAAGTGCGACCGCCAGCCCCAGCTCGTGACCAGCACCCTCATCCGGCGGCCACCACGCCCAGCAGCCGCTGGTTGGCCTCGTCGCTGCTCACGGTGACCCGCACACCGAGGCCGGGATGGGCGCGCAGCAGGATGCCGGCCGCCTTGGCGCGCGCGACGAAATCCTCGGCACCGTCGCCCAACGGCAGCCAGACGAAGTTGCCCTGCGAGTCGGGAACCTCGATCCCGGCGGCGCGCAGGTCCTCGACGAACCGGGCCCGGACGCGGGCGAGCTCGGCGCACCGTTCCTGCATCTGCTTCTCGGCCTCCGGCTCCAGCGCGGCGACCGCGGCCAGCTGTGCCAACCCGCCCGGGTAGAACACCATGTTGGTCATCCGGGCCTTCTGGGCGACAGCCTCTCCCACGATCCCGTAGCCGACCCGCAGGGTGGCCAGGCCATAGGCCTTGGAGAAGGTGCGCAGCACGCACACGTTCTCCCGGCCGGCCCGCAGCTGCAGGCCGTCGGCGGCGTCCGGGTCGGTGACGAACTCGCGGTACGCCTCGTCCAGGATCACCGGCACACTCGCCGGCACCCGGTCCAGGAAGGCGGTCAGCTCGTCCCGGCCGAGGATCGAGCCGGTCGGGTTGTTGGGGTTGCAGATCAGCACGCACCGGGTGTTGTCGGTGACCGCCGCGGCCATCGCGTCCAGGTCCAGTCCGTAGCCGGCCATCGGCACCGGAACCGGCCGGCAGTTGGTGTTCATCACCATCAGCGGGTACGCCTCGAACGACAGCGCCGGATACACCACCTCGGTGCGCTCCGGCCCGAACGAGGCGATCAGGTTCTGGATCAGGCCCGCCGAGCCCGGACCGACCAGCACCTCGGCCGGCGAGACGTGGTAGCGCTCGGCGAGCGCGGCGACCAGCTCGGCTGCGACGTGCGACGGATAGCGGTTCAGCTGCGCCGCGCCCCGCTCGACGACCGCCTGCACGCTGGGCAGCGGACCGAACCGCGACTCGTTCATGGACATGTCGAGCAGGTTCGTGACATAGGTGCTCGGGCGGGTCATCGACCGGACTCCTTGCTCGCGACAGCGGTGCTGGCAGGACCTGCTGCGCCGGGGACGGCACCGGCGCCCGGACCGGCCTGTCCGGTCCGATCGAGCGTGCTCAGGTACAGCCCCAGCGCACGCAGCGCCAGGCCTCGGGTGATGGCGCCGTTGGGGTAGTACATGTGGTGGCGGATGTAGGCACAGATCCGGCTCGGCTGCCAGCCGCCGGTGGGCAGCTGGGCGTCCACCAGCCAGGACACCGCCCGGCTGATCGCGTCGGAGGCCGGGGCCGGACCGGCGTCGGCACCGGCTTCCAGCAGCGCGTGCAGGGCCCAGGCAGTCTCCTCCACCGAGCTCTCGGAGTCCGCCCCGTCGCCCCACGAGCCGTCCGGACGCTGGCTGCCCGCCAGCCACTGCCGGGCCTTCTCGGCTACCGGCTCGCTGCCCCGGCCGGCCCGGGCCAGTGCCGCCAGCACCGCCGCGGTGCCGGTGGTGTAGTCGCGGTACCAGAGGTTGTCGAAGGTGCCGTCCGGTCGCTGCTGGGTGGCCAGCCACGCCACCGCCTTGCTGATCTCGGGGCTGTCCGGAGCGAGCCCCGCGTCGAGCAGCGCGATGATCGCCTGGCTGGTGATGGACGGGCACGGCCCGTCGTTGGCCAGCTTGGTGTTGCGCACCCACAGGCTCCAGGAACCCCGGCTGTCCTGCCGATCGCGCAACCACTGCACCCCGGTACGCAGCACCTCATCGGTGGCCGCCCCCGGCAGCTCGGCGAGCGCGGCAATGATCTCGGCGGACTCCAGCGTCACCGGCCAGCCGCGCGCACCGGAGAAGCTCCAGCCGCCCGGCGGGCAGGCCAGCACGGTGAACTCGTGCTGCTGCTGGCAGCGGTGGAACAGCTGCCGGGTCCGCTCCAACCGCGGGTCGTCGGCGTAGCCGGCCGCGATCAGCCCGGTCACCGCGTAGCCGGACCGGGTCAGGTCCAGGTTGCTGACCGCGTCCCAGGAGCCGTCCGGGCGCACCGAGCGGCGCAGGTAGCCGGCACTGGCCGCCACCAGGTCCGGGGCCAGGCCCGCCCGGGCCAGGCTCAGGCACACCAGCGCGGCCGGCCACGGATCCTCGGAGAAGTCCCCGGTCCGGCCCTCGTGGTCATAGATCGCGCGCAGCAGGCCCAGCGCCTTGTGCTGGGCCAGCTTGGCCGTCCGGCCGCGCAGCCCCTTGGCCGGGTCGGTGACCGACTGAGCGAGCGCCAGCGCGGTGAACGGCGCGGTGCGGAACCCGATGCGCTCGCGGCGCACCTTGTCGAACAGCACGATCTCCAGCGGCAGCCGGCGCATGTCCGAGGGCTGCAGGAAACCCGCCAGCAGGTAGAAGGTCTTGCACAGCAGCAGCACCGCCGGATCGGTGACCGCCGTGATGCCGCCGAACTGCTCAAGCCGGGCCCGGCCGGCCGCGACCTGCTCGACGCTGGCCTCGGCGTCGACGATCTGCAGGGTGGCCGCGGCCACCGCGGTCGCCACCGGCTCGCTGCCGGCGCCGAGCACCCCACCCCAGCCGCCGTCGGGCTGCTGCACCGAGCGCAACCACCGCGCCCCGCCGGCGATCAGCTCGGCGGAGTCGGCCCGATCGGCGAACCACAGCGCGGTGATCGCACCGGCGGTGCCGAGCACCGAGGGCGGCGGGTCGTCGCCGAAGGCACCGTTGTCGCGCTGGCGGCCGAACAGTTCCTCGGCTGCCAGCCGGACGGAGTGCGCGGCCCGCTCGGCCAGCTCAGGCATAGGTACTTCCCTTCCGAACGGTTGGCGGGGTGGCGTCGGACGGTTGGGAAACCGGCCGGTCGGCACCGAATTCGTACCAGGATCGCAGCATCCGTTGCGACCACCAGGTCAGGGCCAGCGCCGGAACGAGCAGCAGCACCGCCGGCAGCGCGCCCAGGCCCAGCCCGATCACCGCCGCCGCCAGGCACATCCGCTCCAGCACCAGCACCTCGTGCGCGCGCAGCGCGTCCCGGGCGGCCAGCTCGCCGGCCCGCAGCAGCGGCAGCACGGCGGCCAGCCCCAGCGCCGCGACCGCGGCGAGCGCCAGCAGGAACCAGCCGTCGGGCAGGCCGGAATGCCCGCCGTGCCGCCAACCGCCCAGTGCGGCTGCCAGCACGGTGGCGAGGTAGAGCCCGAGCGCGACCCGGGCGCCGGTGGCGGTGCCGTGGGTGACCGGCAGCGTGCGGTAGCCGCCGGCCCGGTCGCCGTCGACATCGCGCAGCGTGCCGACCAGGTTCGAGCAGGTGTCGTGCAGCCAGAACGCCACGACGAACGGCACCAGCACCGACCAGCCGAACGGCGGCGCGCAGGCCGCTCCGTACAGCAGCGCCAGCGCCCCGAGTGCCCCGCGGACCAGGTTGCCGGCGATCCCGGCGGCCTTGAGCCGCAGGCCGTAGGCGAGCACCGCCGCGACCGCCAGCACCGCGATCAAGCTGGTGCGCCAGCCGGTGAGCACCGCCAGCGCCGCCACCGTGACCATCGCCAGCACCCCGCAGGCCAGCGCGGTTCGTTCCGGCAGCCGGCCGGACGGGATCGGCCGGTGCGGCTTGGCGATGGCGTCGAGGTCCCGGTCGAAGTAGTCGCTGAGGTAGTGCCCGCCCAGCCAGCCCAGGGTGGGCACCGCCCAGGCCGCGACCAGCCGGATGCCCTCGTGCCGCCCCGGACTCAGGCCGGCACCGGCCAGGCCCACGAAGCCGACGTACCACAGGGTGTAGAGCCGCCAGGTCTGCAGGTGCGCGGTCGTCCGGGCGCGCAGCCGGCTCACCGCGGGCGACCGGAGAGCTGACGTACGGAGCCGGAAAGCGGGGTGCTGCTCATGGCCGGGTGGTGACCGCCCACTGGACGATCCCGGTGAGCAGGTCCACGCTGTGCGACGGGCGCAGCCCGGCCAGCTCCTGCAGGGCACGGTGCCCGTACTCCTCGGCGTAGTCGTGGCAGCCCTGCAGCGCGCCGGTGGCCATCAGCAGCGTGCGGAACTCGTCGAACTCCTCCGGCTCGGCCGAGCGGCGGGCCAGTGCCGCGGCCAGCGCCAGCCGGGTGTCCTCGTCGGAGGTCTGGTAGGCCATCAGCACCGGCAGGGTGGGCCGGCCGTTGGCCAGGTCACTGCCGGTCGGCTTGTCGGCGTCGTCCGGGTCGGCGAACAGGATCAGGTCGTCGCGGATCTGGAAGGCCACCCCGAGCGCGGAGCCGTAGCGGCCCAGCGCGGCGGCCTGCTCGCTGTCCGCCCCGGCCAGCAGCGCACCGATCTGGCAGACCGCCCGGAACAGCGCGCCGGTCTTGAGTCGGGCCATCTCCAGGTACTGCGCGGGTTCGGCGGTGATGTCGCCGACCAGCCGGGCCTCCAGCATCTGGCCGCGGCACAGGTCCGAGCCGGCTTCGGCCAGCACCGCGACCGACTCCGCCACCGCCGGGTCGCGCAGCCCCGCCGCCCGGCACTCGGCGAGCCCGGTGAAGGCGGCGAAGATCAGGTGATCGCCGGCCACGATGGCATGCGCCAGGCCGTGCGCGACGTGCACGGTGGGACGCCCGCGGCGCAGCAGGTCGCCGTCGATGATGTCGTCGTGGGTCAGGGTGGCCACGTGCAGGTACTCCATGGCCAGCGCCGCGGGCAACACCTGGCTCGGCTCACCGCCGACCGCCTCGGCGGCCGTCATGGTCATCACCGGGCGCAGGAACTTGCCGGCCGGCAGCAGCGCGTAGCGCGCGATGCTGTTCAGCTCGTCGGAGTCCGAGGGCCAGCGGGCCGCCAGCGCGTCGAAGAGCAGCTCGCCGGCGCGACTGTGCGCCAGGTCGTCGAGCAGGGCCGGCGGAACGCGTCCGGTGATGGTCATGGCCCGATCCCTCCAGCCCGGCAGGTCGACAGCGGCGCCGGACGGCGGCCGGTCAGCGAGGTGCACATGCGTACTCCAGCAGCACCAGTCCCCGCTGCCCCCGGTAGACGCCGGCCGGTACCAGGTCGGCGTCCACCGCCGCGATCGCGTTCGCGTCCTGCACACCGGCGGCCAACTGGTCGGCAACCCGCAGCGAGGCGACCACCCGGATGGCGAACGGGGTGGCGAGATCGACCATGCTGCGCAGCCGGGTGGCGGCGTCGGGGGAAGCGGCTGCGTCGGGGAGGGGCACCAGGGCGGACCTTCTGTTCGGGGGTGCGGCGTCCGGCCGGCCGGTACGGCCGTCCATCGGCACATCGTGCTGAATCGTGCGGGTAGCGCAGACACTAAGTCAAGGTCCGAATCATGCGCTAGCTAACCGGAATAATCATCATCAGTAGTTCATGCGGTCAGCGGATGACTGACCGGGTGGGGCCTGGGTGTCTGCGCTCTGTGTTTACCGAAAAGGGGTCTGCCGAAAGACACCTGAGTTGCCATGAACTGCTCCGCCGGACGGGTCGTGCGGGATCTGCTCGCCTCCGTCCGGCCGAAACGGGCTGGCCCGGGGACCGCCGGGGCGGACGCTGACGGCGCCGGCTGCGCCGGTCTAGAGTGCGCAGACGGTCTGATCTCGCGACGACGACGAGGACGGCCCGGACGGAGGAGGTGGGTCATGACGGAGCTGATCGTGCTGGTCGACGAGGACGGCACCGCGGTGGGCACCGCCCCGAAGTCGACGGTCCACCATGCCGAGACGCCACTGCACCTGGCTTTCTCCTGTTACGTCTTCGACCGGCAGGGCCGGTTCCTGCTAACCCGGCGGGCGCTGTCCAAGCAGACCTGGCCGGGAGTGTGGACCAACAGTTGTTGCGGGCATCCGATGCCCGGCGAGTCCTACGTGCGGGCGATGCACCGGCGGCTGGACTACGAGCTGGGCCTGGTCGCCGACGAGGTGGTCGAGCTGCTGCCCGACTTTCGCTACCGCGCCGAACTGGATGGCGTGGTGGAGAACGAGATCTGCCCGGTGTTCGGAGTGCGGGTCAGCGGCGAGCCGCAGCGTCGGCCGACCGAGGTCGAGGAGAGCCGCTGGCTGGACTGGGCGGACGTGCTGGCCGGACGCACCCCACCGCTGTCGCCGTGGTGCCTGCTGCAGTTGCGGGAACTGGCCGGCCATCCCGGCATCGAGCGGCTCAGCCGGCCGGCCTGAGGCAGGCAACGTCCGGCGGTTCCAGGCCGGCGGTTCCAGGCTGGGGGTGTGCGGCCGGGCAGTATCAGGCCGGTAGCGATCCGACCAATTCGTCGGCGGCGGCGTACGGGTCCAGCTTGCCGGCCGCCACCCGGCCGGCAAGCTCGGTCAGGGCGGCCGCGCCGTGGATCTCGGCGAACCGCCGGCGCACCGTCTCCACCGCGATCGCCTCGATCTCCGAGCCGGCCCGGGCCTGCCGGCGGCGCTGCAGTTCGCCGCCGGCAGCCATCCAGTTCCAGTGCTTGTCCAGGGCGGCCACCACCTCGTCCACGCCCTCGTTGCGGGCGGCCACCGTCTTGACGATCGGCGGCCGCCAGGCACCGGCTACCGAGTGCTTGCCGCCCAGCGACAGCATGTAGCGCAGGTCGCGCGCGACCTGATCGGCACCGTCCCGGTCGGCCTTGTTCACCACGAAGACATCGGCGATCTCGAGGATGCCGGCCTTGGCCGCCTGGATGCCGTCGCCCATGCCGGGGGCCAGCAGCACCACCGTGGTGTCGGCCAGCTGCACCACCTCGACCTCGGACTGGCCGACCCCGACCGTCTCGATCAGCACCACGTCGCACCCGACCGCGTCCAGCACCCGCAGCGCCTGGGGCGCCGCGGCGGCCAGCCCACCGAGGTGGCCGCGGGTCGCCATCGAGCGGATGAACACCCCCGGATCGGTGGCGTGGTCCTGCATCCGCACCCGGTCGCCGAGCAGCGCGCCGCCGGAGAACGGCGAGGATGGGTCCACCGCCAGAATCGCGACCCGCTTGCCGGCCGCCCGCAGCGCGCCGACCAGCGCCGAGGTCGAGGTCGACTTGCCGACCCCGGGCGAGCCGGTGATGCCCACCACCCGGGCATGGCCGGTGAAGGGCATCAGCCGCTCGGCCACTTCGCGCAGCGCCGGCGAGCCGTCCTCGACGAGCGTGATCAGCCGGGCCACCGACCGCGGGTCGCCGTTCCTGGCCCGTTCCACCAGAGCGGCGATGTCAGGCTTCGCACCGCGCGAGGCGGCGCGCCCGGAGACCACCGATCAGGCCGCGGGGCTCTGGTTGTCCTCGGTCGTGGCGCGTGGCACCCGCAGGATCAGGGCGTCGCCCTGGCCACCGCCGCCGCACAGCGCCGCCACCCCGACCCCGCCGCCACGGCGGCGCAGCTCCAGCGCCAGGTGCAGCGCGATCCGGGCGCCGGACATGCCGATCGGGTGACCGATCGCGATGGCGCCACCGTTGACGTTGACGATGTCGGTCGAGACGCCGAGTTCCTTGGCTGAGGCCAGCCCGACCGCGGCGAACGCCTCGTTGATCTCGATCAGGTCCAGGTCGGAGACGGCGATCCCCTCCTTGGCCACCGCGGCCCGGATGGCGTTGGCAGGCTGGTGCTGCAAGGTGGAGTCCGGGCCCGCGACCACGCCGTGCGCACCGATCTCGGCCAGCCAGCTCAGGCCGAGCTCCTCGGCCTTGGCCTTGCTCATCACCACCACCGCCGCGGCCCCGTCGGAGATCGGCGAGGCGGAGCCCGCGGTGATGGTGCCGTCCGGGCGGAAGGCCGGCCGCAGCTTGGCCAGCACCTCGACGGAGGTGTCGCCGCGCACCCCCTCGTCGTTGCCGAACTCCAGCGGCTCGCCCTTGCGCTGCGGGATCGAGACCGGCACCACCTCGTCGTCGAAGACGCCGTTCTTCCAGCCCTCGGCGGCCAACTGATGGCTGCGCGCGGCGAAGGCGTCCTGCTCGGCCCGGCTGAACTCCTGGTCGCCGGCGTTGGCGGCCTCGGTCAGCGCACCCATCGCCTGGGTGGTGAGCACGTCCCACAGGCCGTCGTAGGCCATGTGGTCGACCAGCTCGACCGAGCCGTACTTGTAGCCCTCACGGGACTTCGGCAGCAGGTGCGGCGCCTGGCTCATCGACTCCTGGCCGCCGGCCACCACCACGTCGAACTCGCCGGCCCGGATCAGCTGGTCGGCCAGCGCGATGGCGTCGACCCCGGACAGGCACACCTTGTTGATGGTCAGCGCCGGCACGCTCAGCGGGATGCCGGCCTTGTGGGCGGCCTGCCGGGCCGGGATCTGGCCGGCGCCGGCGGTGAGCACCTGGCCCATGATCACGTACTGCACCTGCTCCGGGGCCACCCCGGCACGCTCCAGCGCGGCCTTGATGGCCAGGCCACCGAGGTCGCTGCCGGAGAAGTCCTTCAGGCTGCCGAGCAGCTTGCCGACCGGGGTGCGGGCGCCGGCGACGATCACCGAGGTGGTTGCTGACATGAGGGCCTCCTACAGCTTCGGCGGGCAGTGCCGGCGGGTCGGCGGGCTGCCGCGGTATTACCGGTCAGGATATCGACCGCGGCGCGGACGGGCAGCCGCCGGCGGGCCCTGCGGGTATGAACCGTGCCACCCCGGGCCGGTCCCGGCTTCTCCGGCAGGCCGCCCGGAGCGCACCATGAGCCATGACCATCCTGCGGATCGACCATGTCGGAATCGCCGTCGCGGACCTGGATGCGGCGATCGCCTTCTACCGGGACACCTTCGGCATCGTGAGCGTGCACGAGGAGGTCAACGCCGAGCAGGGCGTCCGGGAGGCGATGCTGGCCGTCGGCGACGGCAGCAGCCGGATCCAGCTGCTGGCCCCGCTGCATGCCGAGTCCACCATCGCGAAGTTCCTGGACCGCAACGGTCCGGGCGTGCAGCAGCTGGCCTACACCGTCGACGACGTCGAGGCGACCTCGGCCGAGCTGCGCGAGCGCGGGCTGCGGCTGCTCTACGACGAGCCGCGCCGCGGCACCGCGGGCTCCAAGGTCAACTTCGTGCACCCCAAGGACGCCGGCGGGGTGCTGATCGAGCTGGTCGAGCCGGCCTGACGCCGGCGGCCCGTCGCCGCTGTGCGCAGGTGTGCGACCGGTCACCCCGTCCGGAGTGAAAGCGCTACCCGTCAGTAACATTTCCCGAAACTCACAGCTGCACCAGCCGCCGTCGAGGAGAGGGGCCTCCGCCATGGACCAGATCCGTGCCGCACTCAACGAGGGCAGCGCCGAGTCGCTGGCCCGGCTGGCCGAGCTGCCGGTCCCCGAACGCTACCGGGGCATGGTGGTGCGCGCCGACGAGGCCGAGATGTTCGCCGGGCTCACCACCCGCGACAAGGACCCGCGCAAGTCGCTGCACCTGCAGGAGGTGCCCACCCCGGAGGTAGGGCCCGGCGAGGCGTTGATCGCGGTGATGGCCAGCGCGATCAACTACAACACCGTCTGGACCTCGATCTTCGAGCCGGTGTCGACGTTCGACTTCCTGAAGCGCTATGCCCGCAGCTCCGAGCTCGCCCGCAAGCACGACCAGCCCTACCACGTGGTCGGCTCGGACCTGTCCGGCGTGGTGCTGCGGACCGGTCCCGGGGTCACCCGCTGGCGGGTCGGCGACCGGGTGGTGGCGCACTGCCTGTCGGTGGAACTGGAGGAGCCGCAGGGCCACGACGACACCATGATGGATCCGCAGCAGCGGATCTGGGGCTTCGAGACGAACTTCGGTGGGCTGGCCGAGCTCGCCCTGGTCAAGAGCAACCAGCTGATGCCCAAGCCCGAGCACCTGACCTGGGAGGAGGCCGCCTCCCCCGGCCTGGTGAACTCCACCGCCTACCGGCAACTGGTCAGCCACAACGGCGCGAACATGAAGCAGGGCGACGTCGTGCTGGTCTGGGGCGCCTCCGGCGGGCTGGGCGGCTACGCCACCCAGTACGCGCTCAACGGCGGCGCGATCCCGGTCTGCGTGGTCTCCTCGCCGGACAAGGCCGAACTGTGCCGCCGGATGGGGGCCGAGCTGATCATCGACCGGTCGGCCGAGGGCTACCGGTTCTGGAAGGACCCGCAGACCCAGGACCCGTCGGAGTGGAAGCGGCTCGGCGCCCGGATTCGCGAGCTGACCGGCGGCGACGACCCGGACATCGTCTTCGAGCACCCCGGCCGGGAGACCTTCGGCGCCTCGGTCTTCGTGGTGCGCCGGGGTGGCACTGTGGTCACCTGCGCCTCCACGTCCGGCTTCCTGCACGAGTACGACAACCGCTACCTCTGGATGAACCTCAAGCGGATCGTCGGCACCCACTTCGCCAACTACCGCGAGTCCTGGGAGGCCAACCGGCTGATCGCCCGCGGCGCCATCCACCCGACGCTGTCGAAGACCTACCCGCTGGCCGAGACCGGCCAGGCGACCTACGACGTGCACCGCAACGCCCACCAGGGCAAGGTCGGCGTGCTGTGCCTGGCCGACGGCGAGGGCCAGGGCGTCACCGCGCCCGAGCTGCGCGCCGAGCACCTGGACGCGATCAACCGGTTCCGCAACGCCTGATCGGGTTTGCTCGCCGGGACGGTAAGTACAACCCGGCTGGCCGGAGGCGCTTACGCTGCGTCGCAGCTACCCAGGGCCTCGGCGTGCGACCATGGAGACATGGCAGCAGAAGACAACAGCACCGAGCTCCTGCCGTTGATCGAGGAGGACGAGCCGATCTTCGACGTCGGCCTCCGTGGCTATGACAAGCGCCAGGTGGACAGCTTCGTGGCTCGGACCGAGGCCCAGATCGCGGAGCTGAAAGCCGCTCGGGACGCCGCCCTGGCGACCAGTGCCGACCGGGCGGCGCAGCTGGCCAGCCGCGAGGCGCACATCGAATCGCTCAAGCAACAGGCCGCCAAGGCGGCCGAGGCACCGAGCCCCGTGGTGCACGTCTCGGACCGGATCCGGGAGATGCTGCAGCTGGCCAACGACGAGGCCGACCAGACCCGGCAGGCTGCCGAGCAGGAGGCGGCCGGGATCCGGCGGGCCGCCGAGGAAGAGGCCGACCGGGTGCTCTCGGCCGCCCGCTCGGATGCCGAAGGGGTCCGGGCCGAGGCGGCCGCCGCCCAGCAGCGGCTCACCGCCGCAGCCAGCCAGCGCTCGGCCGAGGCCGACCAGAAGCTGGCCCAGGCCCGGATCGAGGCCAACCGGATCCTGGACCAGGCCACCGCAGAACTGGACAAGGCCCAGGCTGCGGCAGCCGCGCTGGCCCAGGAGGCCGCCGCCGAGCGCGCCCGGATCGACGACGAGGCGGCGGCCGCCCGGGCCGCTGCCGAACGTGCCTCCGTCGAGCGGTTGCGCACCGCCGAGGAGGACTTCGAGATCACCCTGCGGGCCCGGCGTACCGCCGCCGAGCGGCAGGCCCAGCTCGACCAGCAGGCCGCCCGCGAGGCCGCCGGGCAGATCGTGGCCGAAGCCCGGCAGCGGGCCGAGGCACTCGAGGCCGAGCGGCGCCAGACCCACCAGCACCTGGCGGCCCTGCACGAGCGGCTCGGCGGCGTCCTGTCCGACTCCGCACCCTCGTGACCGAACCGGGCCCGCCGTCTCCCAACGGAGCGGACCTGACGCCCTCCGCCGAGCCCCGGCTGCTGTCGGTCACCGAACGGGATCCCGCCGCCGAATCGACGCTGGTGCCTGCTGCCGGCACGGCACCTGGGCCGCTTCCCACCGCCGACCTGGCCCTGTCGGGTGCCGGCTCCGCCCCGTCGCCGGCCGAGCAGTCCGCCGAGCAGCGACTGACCGCGCGTCCCCGGCGCAGCTTCGCCACCTACTCCCCGTTCCGGCTCGGCCTGACCGCGGCGATCGGCTTCGGCTTGGCCTACCTGCTGTTCCGGGCCCTGGAGCAGGGCAAGGACACCTTGGTGCTGCTGGGGCTGTCGCTGTTCCTGGCGGCCGGGCTGGACCCGGCGGTGCGCCGGATCGAGGCGTCCGGGCTCAAGCGCGGGCCGTCGGTGGCCATCGTGTTCGTCGGCGCCCTGGTGCTGCTGACCGGACTCTGCCTGGCGGTCGTACCGCCGCTGGTCGACCAGACCACCACGTTCCTGCACAACCTGCCCGGCTACGTGACCGACCTGCAGCACAACCGCCGGATCGCCGAACTGGACCGCCGGTTCGGCCTGCTGGACTCGGTACAGCGCCGGCTACAGGGCTCCGAACTCATCCAGCAGGTGGCCGGCAACCTGCTCACGGTCGGCAGCACGGTGGCCTCGACCATCTTCGAGGTCTTCACGGTCGCCATCCTCACGCTGTACTTCCTGGCCTTCCTGCGTGATATCACCGGCTTCGCCTACCGCCTGACGCCGGCCTCCCGGCGGCCCCGGGTGAGCCGGATCGGCGACAAGATCGTGGCCCAGATCGGGGCCTACGTGGTGGGCACCCTGACCCTGGCGCTGGTGCGGGGCGGCGTCACCGCGGTGTTCCTGTGGATCGTCGGGGTTCCGTACCCGTTCGCGCTGGCCTTCATCGCGGCGGTGCTGGACCTGGCCCCGGTGCTCGGCACCGCGCTCGGTGCGGTGGTGGTCTCCACCGTCGTGCTGCTGGAGTCGGTGCCGACCGGTATCGGGGTGATCGGCTTCTTCGTCGCCTACGAGGCGGTGGCCAGGATGCTGCTGCTGCCCCGGGTGCTGGACCGCTCGGTCCGGATCAGCCCGGCCGGCGCGCTGATCGGAGCGCTGGTCGGTTACACGGTGCTCGGCGTGATCGGCTTCCTGATCTCGATCCCACTGGTCGCGGTGCTCACCCTGATCATGCGCGAGGTGGTGCTACCCCGGCAGGCCAACCGCTGAGCCGGCGGCCGGTGGCCGAGCCGATGGCCGGCTGCCGCGCCGGCCCGGGGCGGGCGGGGCGCCAACACTTGGCGGCTCAGCCGTAGCGCGGCGCGTTGCGACTGCGTTCGATGCCCGGTGAGCGGCGCTCGCGGGCCTGCCAGCAGGCGGTGTGCCAGTGCCGCCGGTCGGTGGCGTCGGAATCGTCGGCGAGCCAGGCCACCACGTGCCCGACCCCGGCGGGCAGCAGCTGGTCGCAGCCCGGGCAGCGGTACGGGCCACCGCCGGACGAGCCGGTCACCGGGCGGACCCGGTAATCCACTCCACGCCAGCGCTCGGCGCGCTCACCGGTTCCGGTGGCCAGCGGCCGGGCCGGCTTGGTCCACTTGGACTGTCGCTTGCTGGGCATCGGCTACCCGGCCAGTGCCTGAACCACCCGGGACGGGCTGGGCCGGCCGAGCTGGCGCGCCATCCAGGCACTGGTCTCGACCAGCTTGGCCAGGTCCACGCCGGTCTCGATGCCCAACCCGGCCAGCTGCCAGAGCAGGTCCTCGGTGGCCAGGTTGCCGGTCGCGCTCTCGGCGTACGGGCAACCGCCCAGGCCGCCGGCCGACGCGTCCACGATGGTCACGCCGGCCTGCAACGCCGCCAGGGTGTTGGCCAACGCCTGGCCGTAGGTGTCGTGGAAGTGCACCGCCACGGAGTCGAGCCCGATGCCGGCCTCGGTGAGCAGCCGCAGCAGCGCGCGGACCTGACCCGGGGTGGCCACCCCGATGGTGTCCCCCAGGCTGATCTCGGTGCAGCCGAGTGAGACCAGGTCGGTGGCGGCACGCACCACCTGGGGCAGCGGTACCCGGCCCTCCCACGGGTCGCCGAAGCACATCGACAGGTACCCGCGCACCCGCAGCCCGCGGTCCCGGGCGCCGGCCACCACCGGTGCGAACATCTCCAGCGCCTCGGCCATCGTCCGGTTCAGGTTGCGCCGGGCGAAGGTCTCGGTGGCGCTGGCGAAGATCGCGATCTCGCAGACGCCGGCGTCCAGGGCCCGGTCCAGCCCGCGGGCGTTGGGCACCAGCACCGGGTAGCGCACCCCCGGCCGCCGGTCCAGCCGGGCGATCAGCTGCTCGGCATCGGCCAGCTGGGGCACCCAGGACGGGTGCACGAAGCTGGTCACCTCGATCAGCCGGTGGCCGGCGTCGGCCAGCCGCTCGATGAACTCGAGCTTGACCTCCAGCGGCACGATCGCCGACTCGTTCTGCAGCCCGTCCCGCGGACCAACCTCGCAGATCGTCACCCGGGTCGGCAGCGCAGCCAGCTCCACCACGTCGGGCAGCCCGTCGGCAACCATCGCTCTCTCCTTCCGACAACCCGGTTCGGAACCGGCCCGATCCGGCACGACGCCGCGACCGGGTGCGGACCTTTCAGCTGTACTCGCGAAAGCCCTTGCCGGTCTTGCGGCCCAGCCGGCCGGCGGTGACCAGGTGCTCCAGCAGCGGGGCCGGCGCGAAGCCCGGCTCGCGGAACTCGGTGTAGAGCACCCGTTGGATGGCCAGCGCCACATCCAGTCCCACCACGTCGAGCAGCTCGAACGGGCCCATCGGGTAGCCGCAGCCCACCTTCATGGCCGAGTCGATGTCCTCGGTGGTGGCGTAGTGCGCCTGCAGCATCTTCACCGCGTCGTTGAGGTACGGGAACAGCAGGGCGTTGACGATGAAGCCGGCCCGGTCGCCGCAGCGCACCGGGTGCTTGCCCAGCCGGGCGCAGACCGCGAGCGCGGTGGCCTCTACCTCGGGGGCGGTGGCGACCGTGCTGACCACCTCGACCAGCGACATCACCGGTGCCGGGTTGAAGAAGTGCAGCCCGATGACCTCGCGCTGACGGCTGGTGGCCGCCGCGCACGCGATCACCGGCAGCGAGGAGGTGGTGGTGGCCAGCACCGCGCCGGGCCGGCAGATCTCGTCCAGGTTGGCGAACAGCGCCTGCTTGACCGACAGCTCCTCGACCACGGCCTCGACGACCAGGTCCATCGCCGCCAGGTCGTCCAGCCGGGCAGAGCCGGTCACCCGGGCCAGTGCCTCGTCGCGCTCCTCGGCGGTCAGCTTGCCGCGCTGCACGCCCTTCTCCAGCGAGCGGCGCAGCATGCTGTGCACGTGGTCCAGCTTCTGCTGCGAGCGAGCGATGAAGGTCACGTCGAAGCCGGCTCGGGCGAACACCTCGACGATGCCGATCGCCATGGTGCCCGAGCCCACCACGCCGACCTGCTGCACCGACCGGGCGCCGGGGGTGTCCGGCTGGTCGGCCGGGGTGGCGGCGTCGGCCACCACCTTGGGCGAGTCCGGCCCGTCGTAGGTGTAGAAGCCGCGACCCACCTTGCGGCCGAGCAGGCCGGCCGTGATCAGGTGCTTGAAGATCGGCGTCGGGGCGTGCAGCCGCTCCCGCGACTGCTTGTACATGGTGTCGAGGATCTCGTAGGCGGTGTCCAGGCCGATCAGGTCCAGCAGCGCCAGCGGGCCCATCGGCAGGCCACAGCCCAGCTTCATCGCGGCGTCGATGTCCTCGCGGCTGGCGTAGCGCTCGGAGTACATCGCGGCGGCGTGGTTGAGATAGCCGAACAGCAGCGCGTTGGCGATGAAGCCGGCCCGGTCGCCGATGGTGACGTCGGTCTTGCCCAGCGAGGCCACGAACGCCTCGATGTCGGCCACCACGTCCGGCTCGGTGACCACGCTGCGCACCACCTCGACCAGCTTCATCACCGGTGCGGGGTTGAAGAAGTGCACCCCGACGACCTTGCCGGGCCGGGAGGTGGCGACCGCGATCTCGGTGACCGACAGCGAGGAGGTGTTGGTGGCCAGGATGGTGTCGGGCCGGCAGATCTCGTCCAACGCGGTGAAGATGGCCCGCTTGAGCGGCAGTTGCTCGGGCACCGCCTCGATCACCAGATCGGCGTCGGCCATCGCCTTCAGCTCGGTGTCGAAGGTGATGCGGCCCAGCAGCTCGGCCTGTTCGGCCTCGCCCAGCTTGCCGCGGGCCACCGCCCGTCCGGTGGAGTGCTCGATGTGCCCCCGGCCGCGCGCCACCGCGGTCTCGTCGCGATCCACCGCCACCACCTGCAGGCCGTTGCGGGCGAACACCTCGGCGATGCCTGCACCCATGGTGCCCAGGCCCACCACGCCCACCCGGCTGAATGTCCGCGCCACTACTGGCCTCCTCGCAAACGTGCCGCCGTTGTCGGCTCACGGTAATCGCCCGGCCGCCGCCCGGCACCGTTGAGGTGTGGCATCTCATGCCGTCTGTCCTACGCCGCGGGTCCGACAGTTTCCGTACTCGGCCGGTTCTGCCGCTTGCGGCCGCCTCAGCGCCGGCCGCTCCCCCACCGCAACCGGGCCAGCCCGCGCAGCTGCCGGATCGAGTTCGCCGGCCGGGCGAAGGTGGCGATCTTGAGCGGAATGTCGAACAGCTGGTTGGTCACCGCCCGGGACCGGGCGAACTCGCGCAGCCCGTCCGGGCCGTGGATCCGGCCGAAGCCGGACTCACCACTGCCACCCCACGGCAGCCCCGGGATCGAGGCGTAGGTGAGCACCGAGTTGATGCTCACCATGCCGGCCTCCAGCCGCCCGGCCAGCTCCCGGCCGTGCCGACGGCTGAACACCGAGGCGCCCAGGCCGTAACCGGACGAGTTGGCCGCCTCGACCGCCTCGTCCAGATCGGCCACCTTGCTGATCACCACCACCGGGCCGAAGGTCTCCTCGGTGACGGCCGGCGAATCGGCCGGGACGTCCACCAGCACCACCGGCTCCACCCACGGCGCTCGCACCGCATCGGGCCCGCCGACCAGCGCCCGGCCGCCGTGCTCGATCGCCTGCCGGACGTGGGAAGAGATCACTTCCAGCTGGGCCGGCATGGTGATCGCGCCGTAGTGCACTCCCTGCTCCGGGCCGGTGCGCAGGGCCGCGGCCGCCGCCCGGACCAGGTCCAGGAATTCGTCGTAGGCCGGCGCCTCGACGTAGACCCGCTCCACCCCGGCGCAGGTCTGGCCGGCGTTGAACATCGATCCCCAGACCGCCTGCTCGGCGGCCCGGGGCAGGTCGGCGTCGGCGGCCACGATGAGCGCGTCCTTGCCGCCGCACTCGATCACGCACGGGGTCAGAGTCTCGGCACAGGTGGCCATCACCTTGCGGCCGGTGGCCGCCGAGCCGGTGAAGGCCAGCTTGTCCACCCCGGCCGCGCAGAGCGCCGCGCCGGTGTCGGCGAAGCCGGTGACCAGCCCGAACACCGGTTGCTCGGGTACCACCTCGGCGAACGAGTCCACCAGCCAGCGGCCGACCGCCGGGGTGTACTCGCTGGGCTTGAACACCACCGCGTTGCCGGCGGCAAGTGCGTAGGAGATCGAGCCCATCGGGGTGTGCACCGGGTAGTTCCACGGCCCGATCACGCCGACCACGCCGTAGGGCAGGTACTCCACACTCGCCGAGTGGTTGACCGCCAGCAGCCCCGGATTGACCCGGCGCCGGCGCAGCACCTTGGCGGCGTTGCGGGCAGCCCACGCCAGGTGGGCGATCGCGATGGTCACCTCGACCACGGCGTCATCGAACGGCTTGCCGTTCTCCTGTGCGATCAGGCCGGCCAGCTCGTCGGTGCGGCGCACCAGCTGGGTCCGCCAACCGTCCAGCCGGGTCCGGCGTCCGGCGGCCCCTAGCTGCAGCCACCAGGTGGCGGCCTTTCTGGCCCGCTCGACGGCGGCAGCCACATCGGCGGCGGTGTGCACCTCGAAGCTCGCGATCGGTTCACCGGTCGCCGGGTTCAGCGAGTCGAACCGCTGGCGGGGCGCGGCGAGACCGGCACTCGCGAGTTTCGCTCCCGCCTCCGGCGGGATGGTGGCCAGGCCGGTTTCCGGTGGGAGGGCGGGCATGACCGGCACGCTACTGACCGGTAGGCCCGGATGCCACCGGCGCCAGGGATCGAGGTCCACCTCCGTCGGCGGCTACCGATCCGGTTGCCCCGGCCGCGCTCGCACGGCGGCCCCGCGAAAGCTGTGGCAGGCTGCACCCGCGCGGCCCGACGGGCCGCACCACGGACAGGGGGCGGCATGGGCGCATCGGGCTGGCAGTACGAGGTCGACCTGCCGGCGGACACGCCGGTGGACCTGGGTTCGGCGTTGACCCGGCTGCGCGAGCGGGTGCTGGCCGAGGGCGACTTCTACTGGGACGAGAATTACCTGGGTTCGCGGCCCGGCACGCTCGCCGCACTGGACGAACTCCGGGAGAACGAGGAGTTCTGGGAGGTCGGCACGCATTCCGTGCTCGACGTCGACAGCGTGCTCGGCAACGGTGAGCCGGACCAGACGGGCAGCGTCCGGCCGCTGGCAGCACCGGAGGCCGAGCGGTTGTTCGGCAGTGCCACTCCGAGCCGGACGCAGTTCGCGGCGGCCGATGTCTTCGACAACGTCGAGGACCGCTGGACCGGGCAGTGCCAGGTGCTCTACGACGGCGAGCGGCCGGTGGCGGTCGGCTTCTGGGGCGTCTCGGGAGACTGAACCCGGTTCAGAACAGCCGCTGGGACGGGTCGTCCAGCCCGCGCAGCAGGTCGTAGTCCAGCACCAGGCACTCGATGCCCCGGTCGGTGGCCAGCACCCGGGCCTGCGGCTTGATCTCCTGGGCGGCGAACACCCCGCGCACCGGCGCCAGCAGCGGGTCCCGGTTGAGCAGCTCCAGGTAGCGGGTCAGCTGCTCCACGCCGTCGATGTCGCCGCGCCGCTTGATCTCCACCGCGACCGAAACGCCGGTGGCGTCCCGGGCCATGATGTCGACCGGCCCGATCGCGGTCGGGAACTCCCGCCGGACCAACCGGTAACCGGCGCCCAGCGTCTCGATCTGCTCGGCCAGCAGCACCTGCAGGTGCGCCTCGACGCCGTCCTTGACCAGCCCCGGGTCGATGCCGAGGGCGTGGCTGGAGTCGTGCAGCACCTCATCGAGGGTGATCCGCAACTGGTCGCCGGTCTTGCTGGTGACCGTCCAGAGCGCTCCGCCGTCGGGCAGCTCGGACTCGATGAGCGTGCACGGCGGCGACATCCAGTTCAGCGGCTTGTAGGACCCGCCGTCGGAGTGCACCAGCACCGAGCCGTCGGCCTTGACCATCAGCAGCCGCGGGGCCATCGGCAGGTGCGCGGTCAGCCGACCGGCGTAGTCGACCATGCAACGAGCGATCACCAGGCGCACGAGGGGCAGCATAGGCGAGGCGGGATCCGGCGCTCGCCGAGCCCGGCGCTCAGACCAGTTCGCCGGTCGCCAACCCCTGCGCCTCCCGGACGGCGTCGAGCACCTCACCGAGCACCGCGGTCAGTTCGAAGTCCTTGCCGGTGAACACCCGGGCCACCCCGAGCTGCCGCAGCCGGGTGGCGTCGGCGTCCGGGATGATGCCGCCGACCACCAGTGGCACGTCGTCCAGGCCGGCGGCCCGCATGCCGTCCAGCACCTCGGGCACCACCGACAGGTGCGAGCCGGACAGCACCGACAGGCCCACCACCGCGACGTCCTCCTCCACCGCCGACGCGACGATCTGCGCCGGGGTCAGCCGGATGCCGGAGTACACCACCTCGAAGCCGGCGTCCCGGGCCCGCACCGCGATCTGCTCGGCGCCGTTGGAGTGCCCGTCCAGGCCGGGCTTGCCGACCAGGAACCGCAGCCGGCCACCCAGCTCGGCGCCGGTCGACGCCACCCGGCGGCGCAGCTCGGCAAGGCCGGAATCGGCCGGACCGGAGCCACCGGCAGCGGCCGACACCCCGGTCGGCGCCCGGTACTCGCCGAACACCTCGCGCAGCGCGCCGGCCCACTCCCCCGTGGTGACGCCGGCCCGGGCACACCGCAGGGTGGCCGGCATCAGGTTGGCCTCGGTGGCCGCCACCGCCTTCAGCTCGGCCAGGCTCGTCGTCACCTCGGCCTCATCCCGCGAAGCCCGCCAGGCCCGCACCGCCGCCACGGCGGCTTGCTCCACCCCGGCGTCCACGGTGAGGATCGAGCCGTCGATGTCGGCGGTCAGCGGGTTCGGCTCGGTCTCGGTGAACCGGTTGACGCCGACCACCACGTCCTCGCCGGTCTCCATCCGGCGCCGCCGCTCGGCCAGCGAGGCGACCAGCGCGGACTTCAGGTAGCCGGACTCCACCGCGGCCACCGCCCCGCCGGCCTGCAGCACCCGATCGATCTCGGCCCGGGCGCCGTCGGCGATCTCGGCCACCTTGGTCTCGATCACCTCCGAGCCCGCGAAGATGTCGCCGTACTCCAGGAGGTCGGTCTCGTAGGCCAGCACCTGCTGCATCCGCAGCGACCACTGCTGGTCCCACGGCCGGGGCAGGCCGAGCGCCTCGTTCCAGGCCGGCAGCTGGACGGCTCGGGCCCGGGCGTCGGCCGACAGCGTCACGCCGAGCATCTCCAGCACGATCCGGGTCACGTTGTTCTCCGGCTGGGCCTCGGTCAGTCCCAGCGAGTTGACCTGCACGCCGTAGCGGAACCGCCGCTGGCGCGGGTCGGAAACCCCGTACCGCTCGGTGGTGATCTCGTCCCACAGCCGGCCGAAGGCGCGCATCTTGCACAGCTCCTCGACGAAACGCACCCCGGCGTTGACGAAGAACGACATCCGCGCCACCACCTCGCCGAACCGCTCGGGCGGCAGCTGGCCGCAGTCGCGCACCGAGTCCAGCACCGCGATGGCGGTGCACAGCGCGAAGGCCACCTCCTGCACCGGGGTGGCACCGGCCTCCTGCAGGTGGTAGCTGCAGATGTTGATCGGGTTCCAGCGCGGCACCTCGGCCACCGTGTAGGCGATCAGGTCGGTGATCAGCCGCAGCGACTCACCCGGCGGGAAGATGAAGGTGCCGCGGGACAGGTACTCCTTGACGATGTCGTTCTGGGTGGTGCCGGCCAGCCGGGCCCGCACCTCGTCGGCCGGCAACCCGGCGGCCACAGCCTGCTCCTCCGCGACCACCAGGTAGAGCGCCAGCAGCCACATGGCCGGGGCGTTGATGGTCATCGAGGTGTTCATCTCGGCGAGCGGGATGCCGTCGAACAGCGCCCGCAGGTCAGCGAGGTGGGCGATCGGCACCCCGACCTTGCCGACCTCACCGCGGGCGAGCTCGGCGTCCGGGTCGTAGCCGGTCTGGGTGGGCAGGTCGAAGGCGACCGACAACCCGGTCTGGCCCTTGGCCAGGTTGCGCCGGTACAGCGCATTGGATTCCTGCGGGCTGGAGTGCCCGGCGTAGGTGCGCATCACCCACGGCGTGCTCCGCTCGGCCATCGCGCGCCTCCCTCAGCTGTGGACGCCTTCGCTGATGAGGCCGAGTCTGGCACGCCGGTTACCGGCGAGTAGGGCGATGTGGCCGAGTTCGCATCCGAACCCCGCCGGCACCGGGACCGGTCAGTAGCTGTAGAAACCCTGGCCGGTCTTGCGGCCCAGGTCGCCGGCCACCACCATCCGCGACAGCAGCTCCGGCGGCGCGAACTTGCCGTCCCTGGTGTCGTTGTAGATGTTGTTGGTGGCGTTGCGCATGATGTCGATGCCGGTCAGGTCCAGGGTGGCCAGCGGCCCCATGGCGTGGCCGAAGCCCAGCTTGCAGGCGGTGTCGATGTCCTCGGCGGTGGCCACTCCGGTCTCCAGCAGCCGGACCGCCTCGTTGGCCAGCGCCGCGATCAGCCGGGTGGTGACGAAGCCGGCGACGTCGCGGTTGACCACGATGCAGGTCTTGCCGATCTGCTCGGCGAAGCCGCGGGCGCGGGCCAAGGTCTCGTCGGAGGTCTTGTAGCCGCGCACCAGCTCGCACAGCGCCATCATCGGCACCGGGGAGAAGAAGTGGGTGCCCACCACCGACTCCGGACGCCCGGTGGCCGCGGCCAGCTGGCTGATCGGGATCGCGGAGGTGTTCGAGGCCAGCACCGCGCCGTCCTTGCACACCCCGTCCAGGGTGGTGAAGATGCCGTGCTTGACGTCCAGGCTCTCGAAGACCGCCTCCACCACGATGTCGGCCTCGGCAGCGGCGGCCAGGTCGGTGGACAGCGTGATCCGCTCCAGCGCCGCCTGCGCGTCGGACTCGGCCAGCTTGCCCTTGCCGACGAACCTCATCAGCGACTTCTCGACGCTGTCCTTGCCGCGGTGCAAGGCCACCTCGGTGACGTCGATCAGCACCACCGGCAACCCTGCCGCCGCCGCCACCTGGGCGATCCCCGAGCCCATCAGGCCGGCTCCGACGATCGCTACCTGCTCTGTCATGCGTGTCTCTCCTCGGATCTGCTGCTGCGGGTGCTGGTGGCCGGGACCGTCGCGACGAACGGCCGCCGGGGCTGCTCGCACGATAGCCGCCGGACCGCTCGCGCCGGTGGCCGGACGGCTGCCATGCTGGCTGACAGGGCAGGACGATCCGACCGGGAGGGCAGGCTGGGGATGGGCTTCGATCTCGGCATCCTGGTGTGGGCGGCCGGCATCCTGGTGGTGCTGATGGTCGTGATGCGCTGGGTGTTCGCGCCGTCCCGGCCCCGCACCGGCCGGCCGGACAGCGGCCCGCGGGCCGATCTCGGCCTGCTCACCCCGGTGCTGTCGCACGCGCCGCGGGGCCAGGTGCTGGCCGCGAAGAACGTGCTGTCCGCACACGGCCTGCGCTGCTCGGTCTCCCGGCTGGACCGCGACAGCTACGACCTGCTGGTCTTCGGTCGGGACGCCGGCCGGGCTCGCGAGCTGCTGGACAGCCCCGGCACCGGCCAGCGGTAGTCCGATGCGACCGATCAGGGTGTCCCGGCTGGACTACGGCTACTTCGTCCGGCCGGCGAGCGAGACCGGCACCGGGTCGGCCCGGGTGGAGCCGTGTCTGGGTTACCTGGTGCGCCACCCGGACGGCCTGCTGCTCTTCGACACCGGAATGGGAGCCCATCCCGAGGTGGACGAGTGGTACCGGCCGCGCCGCACCGGCGTGCCCGAGGCGCTGGCCGCCCTCGGCGTCGCGGTGTCTGACATCGACCTGGTCGCCAACTGCCACCTGCACTTCGACCACTGCGGCGGCAACGCGCTCTTCGACGGCACCCCGATCTACGTGCAGTCCGCCGAACTCGCCACCGTCCGCACCGAGCCGGACTACACCCTTACCGAGCTGATCGACACCCCGGGCGCGGTCTACCGCGAGGTGACCGGCGACGGCGAGTTGCTGCCCGGGGTCTTCGTGTGGCCCACCCCCGGTCACACCGCGGGCCACCAGTCGCTGGTGGTCGGCAAGCCGGACGGCACCGTGGTGGTGGCCGGCCAGAGCCACGACAACGCCACCGGCTTCGCGGCCGACCTGCTCGCACTGCGTGCCCACCGCGACGGGCACGGCCTGCCGCTGCCCGTCGTGCCGGACTGGGTGGAAAGGATCGAACGGCTGGAGCCGGCCGAGGTGGTCTTCGCCCATGACCACTCCAGCTGGCGTCCCGGCTGAACCAGGGTCCGGTCCGAGATCACCGAGGCCCTAGATTGAGGCCATGGCCGTACACCTGACCCGCATCTACACCAAGACCGGTGACACCGGTACCACCGCGCTCGGCGATCTCAGCCGGGTGCCCAAGACCGACCTGCGGGTGGCGGCCTACGCCGACTCGGACGAGACCAACGCCGCCCTCGGTGTCGCGCTGGCGCTGGGCGAGCTGGCCGAGCCGCTCGCGATGGTGCTGCACCAGGTGCAGAACGACCTGTTCGACGTCGGGGCCGACCTGTGCACCCCGATCGTCGCCGATCCGAAGTACCCGCCGCTGCGGATCACCGAGAGCTACCTGAGCCGGCTGGAGGGCTGGTGCGACCAGTTCAACGCCGAGCTGCCGGCGCTGGCCAGCTTCATCCTGCCCGGCGGCACGCCCGGCGCGGCGTTGCTGCACGTGGCCCGCACGGTGGCCCGCCGGGCCGAGCGCAGCACCTGGGCACTGATCGAGGCCGACCCCGAGCACACCAACCCGCTGGCCGCCACCTACCTCAACCGGCTGTCGGACCTGCTGTTCATCCTGGCCCGGTGCGCGAACGCCGGCGCCGACGTGCTGTGGCAGCCGGGCGGGTCGAACGCCGGCTGAGCGCCGGCCGGCCGGCTCGATGCCGCGCTGACCTGCTTGCCGGGCAGCAGCGGGCTGTCAGAACCGGGGGGCCGAGGATTCCAGCCAGGACAGGAACCCGGTCAGCCCGTTGTCCGGAAAGCCCAGGCTGATCTCGCCGTCGCGGAACTTGCACTCGGCGATCGTCAGGTTGGGCCGCAGCGCCATGTCCCGTTGCGGATTCCACGGCCGGCTGGTGATCACGGCCAGGTCCTCGCGCGGCATCCGGATCGCCGGTCGCAGCGACAGCGACAGGGTGCGGTACCAGAGCAGCTCGTCGCCGAGGTAGCGACCGACCCCGTTGGACCAGCGCTGGTCGTCACGCTTGAGGGCCATCGGCAAGCCGCCGGCGGAGGCCACCACCCGGCGCTGGTGCACCAGCACCGCGACCCAGAGCGCGATCCCGCAGACAGCGAGCAGGCATACCACGATCAGGCCGGAGAGCTCGAGCTCGGCCAACAATCGGGGCCTCCTACACGCTGTCTACCCAGCTTGCCGGATCCTCATCGGAATCGCTAAATCTGTTCGCCTGCCGCACGCAGCCTGGCCAGCGCCCGGTTGCGGGCGTCGACCGTCTCCTCGTCGGTGCCGTTGCCGGCCTGCTCCAGGGCGTGCCGGGCGCGGGCGACGTCGATCTCGTCGGCGTCCTCGGCCATCTCGGCGAGCACCGACACCCCGTCCGGGCGCACCGACAGGAACCCGCCGTGCACCGCCACCCGCTGCTCGACGCCGTCGGCGTGCAGGATGCGCACCAGCCAGCCCGGCGCCAGCGCGCCGAGCAGCGGAGCGTGGCCGGGCAGCACGCCGATCTCGCCCTCGCTGGTCCGGGCGTAGACCGCGGTGGCCTCGCCCGACCAGATCGGCCGCTCGACCGACACCAGCTCGACCTGCATGGTGTTGCTGCTAGCCATTCGCTCCGCTCCTCTGCGCTAGAGCTTGCGCGGAATGAATCGGCTGCTCACTCATCGAGTTAGCCATTCGCTCCGCTCCTCGCTCGCTGACCTACTGCCCGCCGGATCAGGCGTTGCGCAGCTCGTGCGCCTTCTTCTCCAGGTCCTCCACGCCACCGCACATGAAGAACGCCTGCTCGGGGTAGCTGTCGAAGTCGCCGGCAGCCAGCCGCTTGAACGCGTCGATGGTCTCCTCGATCGGCACGAACGAGCCCTCGATGCCGGTGAACTGCTTGGCCACGAAGGTGTTCTGCGACAGGAACCGCTCGATCCGCCGGGCCCGGCCGACCAGCACCTTGTCCTCTTCGGACAGCTCGTCGATGCCGAGGATGGCGATGATCGACTGCAGCTCGTTGTAGCGCTGCAGGATGCGCTTGACCTCCGAGGCCACCGAGTAGTGCTCCTGGCCGATGTACTGGGCGTCCAGGATGCGCGAGGTGGAGTCCAGCGGGTCCACCGCCGGGTAGATGCCCTTCTCCGAGATCGGACGCGAGAGCACCGTGGTGGCGTCCAGGTGTGCGAACGCGGTGTGCGGCGCCGGGTCGGTGATGTCGTCGGCGGGCACGTAGATCGCCTGCATCGAGGTGATGGAGTTACCTCGGGTGGAGGTGATCCGCTCCTGCAGCTGGCCCATCTCGTCGGCCAGCGTCGGCTGGTACCCCACCGCGGACGGCATCCGGCCGAGCAGCGTGGAAACCTCCGAGCCCGCCTGGGTGAACCGGAAGATGTTGTCGATGAACAGCAGCACGTCCTGGTTCTGCACGTCCCGGAAGTACTCGGCCATGGTCAGCGCCGACAGGGCGACGCGCAGCCGGGTACCCGGCGGCTCGTCCATCTGCCCGAACACCAGGGCGGTCTTGTCCAGCACGCCGGAGTCGGTCATCTCCGCGATCAGGTCGTTGCCCTCACGGGTCCGCTCGCCCACCCCGGCGAACACCGACACGCCACCGAAGTTCTCGGCGACCCGGTAGATCATCTCCTGGATGAGCACCGTCTTGCCGACGCCGGCGCCGCCGAACAGGCCGATCTTGCCGCCGGTCACGTACGGGGTCAGCAGGTCGATGACCTTGATGCCGGTCCACATCGGCTCGGTCTTGGGCTCGAGCTGGTCGAACGGCGGCGGGTCGCGGTGGATCGACCACCGCTCGGTGAACTCGACCTTCTTGCCGGCCTCGTCCAGCGGCTCGCCCAGGGCGTTGAACACATGGCCCTTGGTGATGTCGCCGACCGGCACGCTGATCGCGGCGCCGGTGTCGGTCACCTCGGCGCCGCGCACCAGGCCGTCGGTGGGCTGCAGCGCGATGGCGCGCACCATGTCGTCACCGATGTGCTGGGCGACCTCGAGGGTCAGGGTCTTGGACAGCTCACCCAGCTCGATGTCGACCCGCAGCGCGTTGTAGAGCGCGGGAAGGCTGTTGCGGCCGAACTCGATGTCGACGACCGGCCCGATCACCCGGACCACCCGGCCGCGGACCGGAGCCGGGGTGGTGTCGGTGCCGGCGGGGTTCTCCATCACAGTGCTCATCAGTAGTCACTTCCTGCTGCAGCCGCGAGCGCGTCGGCACCACCGACGATCTCACTGATTTCCTGGGTGATTTCAGCCTGGCGGGCCTGGTTGGCCAGCCGGGTGTAGGTCTTGATCAGGTCCGCGGCGTTGTCCGAGGCGGACTTCATGGCGCGCCGCCGGGCCGCCGACTCCGAGGCCGCCGACTCCAGCAGCGCCGAGAAGATCCGGGCCCGGACGTAGCGGGGCAGCAGGGCGGTCAGCAGCTCCTCGGGCTCGGGCTCGAACTCGTACGCCGGGGCCGGGGTGTCGCCGCTGGTCGCCTGCTCGGCCTCGGCGGCATCCAGTTCGGCCTGCTCGGCCTCGGACAGCCGGACCGGGGCGACCAGCGCCGCGGTGGGCGTCTGGGTCACCATCGAGTCGAACCGGGTGTAGACGACGTAGAGCTCGTCGATGCCGGGCTCACCGTCGACCGAGCCCTCGCTGGTCGCCAGCAGCGCCGAGACCACCGTGTCGGTGGCGTCCCGGGCGTCGAGAAAGGTCGGCTGCTCGGAGAAGCCGGTCCAGCTGCCGGCGATGGCGAGCTGGCGGAACCGGTAGTACCCGACGCCCTTGCGGCCGATCACGTAGATCACCGGCTCCCGGCCGTCGGCCCGCACCGAGGCCGCCAGCTCGTTGGCCTTCTTGATCGCGTTGGCGCTGTAGCCGCCGGCCAGCCCGCGGTCGGAGGTGACCAGCAGGATGCCGGTGCGTCGCGGGTTCTCGGCCCCGGTCAGCAGCGGGTGCTTGAGCGAGGCGTCCTTGCCCAGTGCCGCCAGCGCCCGGGTCAACTGGTCGGCGTAGGGCCGGGCCGCGTTCACCCGGTTCTGCGCCTTGACGATCCGCGACGCGGCGATGAGCTCCATCGCCTTGGTGATCTTCTGGGTCGACTGGACCGACCTGATCTGGCGCCGGTAGACCCGTAGCTGGGCACCCATCGGTTACTGGTTCTCGCTGGGAGCGGTCTGGTCGGCAGCCGCGGTGGCACCGGCCGGGGCGGCGTCGGCGTCGCCGCCCTTGTCGGTGGAGACCTTCCGGTCAGCGGCCCGGTCGTCGGCCCGCTGCACGGCCTGCTCGCGGTCGGCGGCCTGCTCGCGCACGGTGGAGGCGTACTGCGCCTTGACCTCGACCACCGCCTTCTCCAGCTCGCTGATGGTGTCGTCCTCCAGCAGGCCGCTGTTGACGATGTTGTCGAAGATCTCGGGCTTGTTGTGCGCGATGTAGTCGTGCAGGGCCGCCTCGAACGGGCGCACGTCGGCGACCTCAAGGTCGTCGAGCTGGCCGGTGGTACCGGCCCAGATCGAGACGACCTCGCGCTCGGGCGGGAACGGCGAGGCAGCCGGCTGCTTGAGCAGTTCGACCAGCCGGGAGCCGCGGCGCAGCTGCTGCTGGCTGGCCTTGTCCAGGTCCGAGCCGAAGGCGGCGAACGCCTCCAGCTCGCGGTACTGGGCCAGGTCCACCCGGAGCCGGCCGGCGACCGAGCGCATCGCCTTGGTCTGCGCCGAGCCGCCGACCCGCGACACCGAGATGCCGACGTTGATGGCCGGCCGGACGCCGGCGTTGAACAGGTCGGTCTCCAGGAAGCACTGGCCGTCGGTGATCGAGATGACGTTGGTGGGGATGTAGGCCGAGACGTCGTTGCCCTTGGTCTCGATGATCGGCAGGCCGGTCATCGAGCCGCCGCCGAGCTCGTCGGACAGCTTGGCGCAGCGCTCGAGCAGCCGCGAGTGCAGGTAGAACACGTCGCCCGGGTAGGCCTCGCGGCCCGGCGGCCGGCGCAGCAGCAGCGACACCGCGCGGTAGGCCTCGGCCTGCTTGGACAGGTCGTCGAAGACGATCAGGACGTGCTTGCCGTCGTACATCCAGTGCTGGCCGATGGCCGAGCCGGTGTAGGGGGCCAGGTACTTGAAGCCGGCCGAGTTCGAGGCCGGGGCGGCGACGATGGTGGTGTAGGGCAGCGCGCCGGCCTCCTCCAGCGTGGAACGGGCCGCGGCGATGGTCGAGCCCTTCTGGCCGATCGCCACGTAGATGCAGCGCACCTGCTTCTTCGGGTCACCGGTGGCCCAGTTGTCGCGCTGGTTGATGATGGCGTCCAGGGCGACCGTGCTCTTGCCGGTCTGCCGGTCGCCGATGATCAGCTGGCGCTGGCCGCGCCCGATGGCGGTCATCGCGTCGATGGCCTTGATGCCGGTCAAGAGGGGCTCGCGCACCTCCTTGCGCATCACCACCGACGGCGCCTGCAGCTCCAGGGCGCGGCGCTCGCTGGACTCGATGTCGCCCAGACCGTCGATCGGCTGGCCGAGCGGGTTGATCACCCGGCCCATGAAGCCGTCGCCGACCGGCACCGAGAGGATCTCGCCGGTGCGCTTGACCGACTGGCCCTCGGCGATGTGGGCGTCGTCGCCCAGGATCACCACGCCGATGTCGCGGACGTCGAGGTTGAGCGCCAGGCCCAGCGTGCCGTCCTCGAACCGCAGCAGCTCGTTGGTCATCACGCTCGGCAGGCCCTCGACGTGGGCGATGCCGTCACCGGCATCGGCGACGATTCCGACCTCTTCGCGGGAGGCTTCCGGCGAGTACGAGGACACGTAGCCCTCGAGTGCGTTCCGGATCTCTTCGGCAGAGATCGTCAGCTCAGCCATCTTGGTTCCTCAATCTCGATCATCCGATGATGCATGGTTATCTGCGCTAGCTGTTTCTGCGGTGCGTCAGCCGGCGAACGCGGCCCGGGCGGCGGCCAGCCGGCTGGCGACGCTGCCGTCGATGACCTCGTCGCCGACCCGGACCAGCAGGCCACCCCGGACACCCTCGTCCACGGCGGTCCGGACGTTGATCTGTCGGCCGTAGAGCCGGCTCAGCGCCGCTGCCAGGCGCTCGGTCTGCTCGGCGGTCAGCTCGGCCGCCGAGAGCACCCGGGCCACCGACCGCTCGCGCCGGGCGGCGCTGGCCTGCAGCAGGTCGTCGATCGCCAGCAGCAGGGTCGGCCGGCGGCCACTGGTCACCGCGTGCTCGAGCAGCTGCCGGGTGATCGGGTGCACCTTCTCCCCGACCAGGGAGTCCAGCAGGCCGACCCGTCGCTCGGCCGGCACGCCGGCCTCGTCCAGGGCCGCACTCAGTTCGCCGGAGTTGGAGATGATCCGCTCGAACCGGAACAGCTCGTCCTCGACGGTGTCCAGCTGCCCGTCCTGCTCGGCCGCGGCCAGCAGGGTGTCGTCGGCGATGATCTCCAGTGCGTCGGCCAGGTCCCACGGCGAGGACCAGCGCAGCGACACCGCGTCGGCGACCAGACCCAGGGCCACGTCGCCGACCTTGCCCTCGAACAGCGACCGGCTCAGCTCGCCGCGCGCGGAGGCGTCGGTCGACGGGTCACCCAGCGCCCGCCGCAACCGCGGCTGACCGGCCAGCAGGTTGGACGCCGCGTACAGCTCGCCGGCCAGCTCCTGGTACCGGTTGCCGGCATGCCCGCCGACCAGCGGCAGCCAGCCGAACCGACCGTCGGACAGCTGCGGCAGCACCGCATTCAGCCGTTCGCGCAGTTCGGCCAGCGCTGCCCGCGAGGCGGCGGAGGTCATCATCGCTGCTCGCCCGCCTGCTGCCGCTCGATGTCGGCTCGCTCGATGTCGGCAAGGAACGCATCCACGGTGCCGCGGATCGCCGCGTCGTCGGACAGCCGCTGACGCACGATCTTCTCCGACAGCTCCACGGCCAGGGTGCCGATCTCGCCGCGCAGCTCGCGTACCACCTGGCTGCGCTGGGCGGCCAGCTGCTCCTCGCCGCGGGCCACGATCCGGGCCGACTCCTGCTGGGCCTGGGTGCGCAGCTCCTCGACGATGCGCTGCGCCTCGGCGCGGGCGTTCTCCCGGATCTGGGCGGCCTCGGTACGTGCCTCGGCCAGCTGGGCGTTGTACTGCTCCAGCAGCCGGGCCGCCTCGGCCTGCGCCTGCTCGGCGCGTTCGATACCGCCCTCGATCGCGTCGCGCCGGGCCTCGAAGCCCCGTTCGAACGCCGGCACGACGAACTTGGCGATCAGGAAGAACAGGATGCCGAAGATGATCAGCACCAGCACGAACTCGGCCACGTTGAAGCCGAGCGGGTTCGGTTCTTCCTCAGCGAGCAGACGAAGGGTCATGACGCACTCCTAGCAGGTCGGTCGGCAGCTTTAGGAGTTGCTGGCCTTGATGACGAACGCCAGCGCGATGCCGATGATCGCCAGCGCCTCGGCAAGGGCGAAGCCCAGGATCGCGATCGGCTGCAGCCGGCTCTGCATCTCCGGCTGCCGCGCGGTGCCGTTGATGTAGGCCGCGAAGATCAGGCCGATGCCGATGCCCGGGCCGATAGCGGCCAGGCCGTAGCCAACCATGTTGAGCGAGCCACCCATGAGGGTTTCCTTTCTTTTCTCGGCCGGCGTGGCCGATCGGAATTCGGTGCGCAGGTGCGCGGTGGAGCAGATGCAGCCGGTCTCAGTGCTCGGAGGCCAACGCCCCGGAGATGTACTGCGCGGTCAACAGGGTGAAGACGTAGGCCTGCAGCAGAGCCACCACGATCTCGAGGAAGCCGATGGCCACCCCGAGGGCGAAGGCGAGCACGCCGGCGGGCTTGAGCACCACCGAGCCGGTCGCGTGGATGAGCAGGTACGCCCCGCCGGTGGAGAACAGGATGAGCAGCAGGTGGCCGGCGAACATGTTCGCGAACAGACGCAGCGACAGCGTCACCGGCCGGATCAGGATGTTGGACAGGAACTCCAGCGGGACCAGCAGCGGCAGGATCCAGGCCGGCACGCCCGAGGGCACCGTGGCGTGCTTGAGGTAGCCGCCGAAGCCCTTGTGCATGATGCCGACGCCGTTGTAGATCAGCCACACCAGCACGGCCAGGCCGTAGGCGAAGCTGACCCGCGAGAACGGCGCGAAGGTGAGCACCGGGACGATGCCGAACAGGTTGTTCACCATCACGAAGAAGAAGATCGAGACCAGCAGCGGGACGTAGCGGCGGTATTCCTTGCTGCCGATGATGTCCTGGGCGATGCCGTTGCGGACGAAGTTGTAGGCCTGCTCGCCGAGGTACTGGCTCTTGGTCGGCACCACCGCACCGCGCCGCGAGGTCATCGCCAGGAACAGGTAGGCCACCACGGCACCGAGCACCAGCAGCAGCGACGCCTTGGTCAGCAGGACCTGGTAGCCGTGCTCTCCCCAGGAGTTGCCTGTGAAGTCAGGCAGGAAGAAGTCAATCGGCCCCGGCGCGTGAAATCCTTCTGCTGCCAGGACTAGGCCGGTGTCGCTCACGCAGTCTCTCCTCGGTCATCACTATCTGGCCGCATTGTTCGGGCTGCTTCGTCGTCAGACGTCGTCCGGTCGTCGTCGCTACGGTGCTCTGTCGGTGTGCTCTGTGCCGTGCGGTGTTCGGCTTCGGGCGCCTTGAGGCGCAGTTGGGCGAACACCAGATACATTCCGAACCCGGCCCCGACCAGAATGCCGACGGGGATCCAGAACCGGGCATGCAACCAGATGCTCAGTAGCCAGCCCACGAACCCGTAGAACAGCACTCCGGCTACAAGATAACCGAAGGCCGCCCACGGATCTGCGCCCCCCTGTGGTGGGGCGTCCTGGCCTGGCGGACTGTTCATTTGTAAGGGAATGCTAACAGGCCCTCAGGAGTGCTCCTGCACCACCCAGGACGCCAGCAGCTCACCGCCGAGCCAGATCGCCAGCCCGGCGAACAGGCCCACCGCGACCGCCAGGCCGTCCACCACCGCGGGGCTCGCGGCCACCAGCACCAGGCCCAGCGCCACCACCGTGGTCAGGTAGCTCAGCAGCGCCACCGGCAGCGCCAGGCTCGGTACGTGCCGGCCGACCAGCCGGATGTTGAAGGCCCCGAACTCGAAGGACGCCGCCACCAGCGCCAGGCCGCCGACGAAGCTGAACCCGGCCCGCGTCCCGGCCGCCGAGAGCAGGCCGAAACCGAGCAGGCCGAGCACGGCGACGGCGGCCAGCACCAGCCAGCGCAGCCGCCGCCACCCCGCCTGGCTCGTGGTCGACAGCGACCCCCGCAGCGGCGGCCGGACCGGCGGCCGGCTCGGTGTCAGCCTCACAGCCGGGCCGAGCGCAGCCGCGGGATGGCGGTCACCAGCAGGCCGGCGGCGAGCAGCGCGGCCACCACCGCCAGCACCAGCCAGGGCCCGCTACTGAACGACATCGCCACCGCACCGAAGGCCAGCACCGCCGACCAGAAGTACATCAACAGCACCGCTCGCCGGTGGCTGTGGCCGAGATCCATCAGCCGGTGGTGCAGGTGCTCCTTGTCCGGCGCGAACGGCGACTGGCCGCGCGACAGCCGCCGGACCACCGCCAGCAGCAGGTCGAACAGCGGCAGCGCCAGCACCGCCAGCGGCAGGATCAGCGGCAGGTACAGCGGCAGCGCCCCCTTGATGCCCAGCGACTGCGGGTCGGCCTGCGAGGACGCGGTGGTGGCGCCGGCCGACAGCAGCAGGCCGACCAGCATCGAGCCCGAGTCGCCCATGAAGATCCGGGCGGGGGCGAAGTTGTGCGGCAGGAAACCGACGCAGGCGCCCACCAGGCCGGCGCAGATCAGCGTCGGCGCCAAGGCGATGTCGGTGTTGCCGATCTGGGCCAGGTGGTAGCTGTAGCCGAAGAAGGCCATCCCCTGGATGGCGGTGATGCCGGCCGCCAGCCCGTCCAGGCCGTCGATGAAGTTGATCGCGTTGACGGTCAGCACGGTGAGCAGGATGGTGAGCTCCACGCTGGCGTCGCGGTCGAGCGGAATGGTGCCGATATCACCCCACGGCACGTAGATGTAGAGCAACTGGATGCCGCCGACGATCGACATCACCGCGGCTGCCGAGACCTGGCCGGCGAACTTGGTCAGCGAGTCCAGTTCGTAGCGGTCGTCGAGCACCCCCACCGCGCACAGGATCAACCCGCCCGCCAGCACCCCGGCGATCTCGCTGCCGTTGGCGAAGGTGGCCCGCAGGGTGGGCAGCGCATGTGCGACCAGCATGGCCACCGCGAAGCCGGCCATCAGCGCCACGCCGCCCAGCCGCGGGGTGTCCACGGCGTGCACGTCGCGGTCGCGGGGCTTGGCCACCGCTCCCCACCGGGTGGCGATCTGGCGGGCCAGCGGGGTGCACAGGAAGGTCCCCAGGGCGGCGATCAGGCCGACCAGCGCGTACTCCAGGGACGGGTGCATGAACTACCGGCCAGCCGTCCTCAGCTGTGCGGATAGGCCGGGTGGGCAGCGACCAGCGAGCTGACCTCGGCCCGGACCTCGGCGTGCACCGACGCGTCGTCGCTGGTCACCGCCCGGCCGATCAGCCGGGCGATCTGGGCCATCTGCGGCTCGGTCATGCCCTGGGTGGTCACCGAGGGCGTGCCGACCCGGACGCCGGAGGCGATCGACGGCGGCGCCGGGTCGTTGGGAATGGCGTTCTTGTTCAACACGATGCCGGACGCGTCACTGCGCGCCTCGGCATCCCTGCCGCTGACCCCGAGCCCCTGCAGGTCCAGCAGTGCCAGGTGGGTGTCGGTGCCGCCGGTGACCGGGCGCATGCCCTGCTCGGCCAGCCCCGCGGTCAGCGCCCGGGCGTTGCTGATCACCTGCTTGGCGTAGACCTGGTACTCCGGGGTCGCACACTCGGCCAGGTTGACCGCCTTGGCGGCGATCGCGTGCATCAGCGGGCCGCCCTGCATCATCGGGAAGACCGCCTTGTCGAGCTTGGCGGCGTGCTCGGCCTTGCACACCAGGGCACCGCCGCGCGGGCCGCGCAGCACCTTGTGGGTGGTGAAGGTGACCACGTCGGCGTGCGGCACCGGCGACGGGATCGCCTTGCCCGCCACCAGGCCGATGAAGTGCGCGGCGTCCACCATCAGCACCGCGCCCACCTCGTCGGCGATCTCCCGGAACGCGGCGAAGTCGATCAGCCGGGGAATCGCCGAGCCGCCGCAGATGATCATCTTCGGCCGGTGCTCACGGGCCATCGAGCGGACCTGGTCGTAGTCGATGTCCTCGGTCTGCGGGTGTACCCCGTAGTGCACCGCGTTGAACCACTTGCCGGAGAAGCTCACCTTGGTGCCGTGCGTCAGGTGCCCGCCGTGCGGCAGCGACATCGCCAGCACCGTGTCGCCGGGCTTGAGGAAGGCACCGTAGACCGCCAGGTTGGCGTTCGCGCCGGAGTGCGGCTGCAGGTTGGCGTGCTCGGCCCCGAACAGCGCCTTGGCCCGGTCGATGCCGATCTGCTCGGCCCGGTCGACCACCTCGCAGCCGCCGTAGTACCGCTTGCCGGGGTAGCCCTCGGCGTACTTGTTGCTCAGCGTGCTGCCGAGCGCGGCCAGCACCGCCGGTGAGGTGAAGTTCTCGCTGGCGATCAGCTGCAGGCCGCCGCGCAGCCGGTCCAGCTCGTCCAGCACCACGCCGGCGATCTCGGGATCGATCTTCTGCAGCGCTTCGAAATCCGGTCCCCAGTACTGCTCAGGCATTTCGCTCGACGCTCCCTCGGCTGAGATCGGCGGGACGATTCGGCGGCCACCCGCAATGCCGCGCAGGACGAAGCTGCTGCACAGAGGTTAGCCGACCCGGGCCGGCCGGTTGCATCGCTGCCGGCCCGGTGTGCCTAGCGCACCTCGAGGTCGCTGATCACCTCGCGCAGCCGGTCGGCGCTGATCGCCCCGGCCCGCAGCAGCACCGGCCGCGGCCCGGTCATGTCCACGATGGAGGACGGCTGGCCGGCCGGCGCCTCGCCGCCGTCGAGGTAGACCGACACCGACTCGCCGAGCTGCTCGTAGGCCTGCTGGGCCGTCACCGCCGGCGGCATCGAGGTGACGTTGGCGCTCGACACCGCCATCGGCCCGGTCTCGGCCAGCAACTCCAGGGCCACCGGGTGCAGCGGCATCCGCAGCGCCACGGTGCCCCGGGCGTCGCCCAGGTCCCAGGCCAGCGACGGCGCGTGCTCCACCACCAGGGTCAGCGCACCCGGCCAGAACGCCTCGACCAGGTCGCGCGCCGCACCGGTGACCGCGCTGACCAGGCCGTCGATGGTGTGCCAGGACCCGACCAGCACCGGCACCGGCATGTCCCGGCCACGGCCCTTGGCGGCCAGCAGGCTGGTCACCGCGGCGGAGTTGAAGGCGTCGGCACCGATGCCGTACAGGGTGTCGGTCGGCAATACCACGAGCGAGCCGGTGCTCACCGCGCGCGCGGCGGCCGAGATCGCCAACGGGCGGGTGACGGGGTCGGTGCAGTCCAGCAGGTCGCTCATGGCAGACCATCCTGCCGCACGCCCGGCGGGCCGGTGCAGGCGCCGCCAGGTGGATTCAGCGGCGGACCGCGGTGCTGAACCGCGGCCGGCCGGTGAGGTCCGGCCGGGCGGCCGGCTGCTCCCAGCACCCGGCGGCCACCAGCAGCCGGTGCAGCGCCGGAGCCTGGTCCTCGGCGTGCTCGACCGCGAACAGCCCACCCGGACGCAGCAGCCGGCCGGCGAGGGTGACCAGCGCCGGCATCAGGTCCAGCCCGTCCGGTCCGGCGAACAGCGCCTCGTCCGGGTCGTGGGCCACCTCGGGCGGCAGCTGGTCGCGGATCGTCTCGGGGACGTAGGGCGGGTTGGTCAGCACCGCCGCCACCGTGCCGGTGAGCTCGGCCAGCACGGCCGGGTCGGCGACGTCCCCGGCCAGCACCTCGATCGGCCGGTCACCGGCGGCCCGGCGCTCGGCGGCGTTGCGGCGCAGCCAGCCGAGTGCGGGCTCCGAGCGCTCCACCGCGACCACCCGGCCCACCTCGAACTCGTTCGCCACCGCGAGGGCGATCGCCCCGGAGCCGGCGCACAGGTCGAGCACCGTGGCGCCGGGCAGCAGCCAGCCGGCGGCTAGCTCCACCAGCAGCTCGGTCTCCGGGCGCGGGATGAACACCCCCGGCCCGACGTGGAGCTCCAGGTGCCGGAACGGCGCGCGCCCGGTCAGGTGCTGCAGCGGCACCCCGGTCGCCCGCCGGGCCACCAGCTCCCGGAACCGGGCGGCCTGCTCAGGGCTGACGGCGGGGCCGGTCAGCAGCCCGCCGCGGCCGCAGCCGAGCAGGTGGGCCAGCAGTAGCTCCGCCTCCACCCGCGCCGCAACCACCCCGGCCGCCGCGAGTTCGGCGGTGCCGGCGGCCAGCTCGGTCCGGGCCTGCGCCGGCATCAGGAGCCGGAGGCCGGACCCGGCTCCGCCGACAGTGCCGCCTCGATGTCGGCCCGGGTCAGCGCGTCGATCACGTCGTCCAGGGCGCCGTCGAGCACCTGGTCGAGGTTGTAGGCCTTGTAGTTGACCCGGTGGTCGGCGATCCGGTTCTCGGCGAAGTTGTAGGTGCGCACCCGCTCGGAACGGTCGACGGTGCGCACCTGGGAGCGCCGGGCGTCTGAGGCGTCCTGGTCGGCCTGCTCCTGGGCGTGCGCGAGCAGCCGGGCCCGCAGCACCCGCAGCGCCGCCTCCCGGTTCTGCAGCTGGCTCTTCTCGTTCTGCATCGAGACCACGGTGCCGGTCGGGACGTGGGTGATCCGGACCGCCGAGTCGGTGGTGTTGACGCTCTGCCCGCCGGGGCCCGAGGAACGGTAGACGTCGATGCGCAGGTCGTTGGGGTCGATCTCGACCTCGACGTCCTCGGCCTCGGGCAGCACCAGCACGCCGGCTGCCGAGGTGTGGATGCGGCCCTGCGACTCGGTCACCGGCACCCGCTGCACCCGGTGCACGCCGCCCTCGTACTTCAACCGGCTCCAGACCGGCTGCTCGACACTGCGGGAGCGCACCGCGACGGTGACCGACTTGTGGCCGCCGAGATCGGTCTCCTCGTCGTCGAGCACCTCGGTCTGCCAGCCCTGCCGCTCGGCATAGCGCAGGTACATCCGCAGCAGATCGCCTGCGAACAGGGCCGATTCGTCGCCACCCTCACCGGCCTTGATCTCCAGGATGACGTCCTTGACGTCGTTCGGGTCCTTCGGGATCAGCAGCTCCCGGAGCCGGTCCTCCAGCTCCGGAACGCGGCCTTCCAGCTCGTCGGCCTCGGCTGCGAACGAGGCGTCCTCACCGGCCAGCTCGCGAGCGGTGGCGGCGTCGGCCCGGACCCGGTCCAACTCGCGGGACGCGGTAACCACCGGAGCGAGCTGGGCGAAGCGGCGGCCGAGCCGCCGGGCGGTCGCCTGGTCGGCATGCACCGCCGGGTCGGAGAGCGCCGCCTCGGTCTCGGCGTACTCGGCCAGCAACTGGGCCAGCGTGGCCGATCCGTCGCTCTGGTGAGCCATGGCTGCGTCCTGAGGTCGAAGGGGTGAGGGGGTGTCGCGGGCACTGAGCGGGGCACTGGACGAGCACCGAGCGGGCACTGGACGAGCATGGAAAACGGCGCCCCGGGGCGTGCCGGTGAAGGCACGCCCGAGGCGCCGTCGGAGTAGCTAGGCGTTGCTGCGCTGGCGCTTTCCGTAGCGCTTCTCGAAGCGGTCCACCCGGCCGCCGACATCCATGATCTTCTGCTTGCCGGTGTAGAACGGGTGGCAGGCCGAGCACACCTCGGCGTGCAGCGAGCCGCTCTTGGCGGTGCTGCGGGTGGTGAACGTGTTACCGCACGAGCAGGTCACCTCGGTGACCACGTACGCGGGGTGGATGGCGTCCTTCACGGTGGTTCCCTTCTGCTGGCGCCGCATTCGGCGCCGATAGTGGCCGCCGGGTCGTCCTGACAGATCGCGGTCAGTAAAGCGGCGATCTGTTCGCCTGACTTGCAGGCGAGGCAGGACGTGAACCGGAGCCGGGTCGTCAACCAGACAGTGTGCCAGTTGCGGGCACGCCTACCAAACGCCGGGTCGGCCGGCGACATTCCCCCGAACGCACCCGTCCCCGCTGCAGGAAAGCAGCGGGGACGGGAGCGTGCGGCGTGCAGCGGTCAGCCCTTGACGCCACCGGCGGTCAGGCCGCTGACGATGCGGCGCTGGAACAGCAGCACCACGATCACCAGCGGTACGGTGACCACCACGCCGGCGGCCATCGTCTGGGTGTAGGGCACCACGTGCGGCCCGGCGGTGAAGTTGGCCAGCGCCACCGTGGACGGCTCCACGTTCTTGACGCCGTTGGACAGCACGCTGGACAGCAGGTACTCGTTCCAGGAGGCCAGGAACACCAGGATCGCGGTGGTGAACAGCGCCGGCGCGGCCAGCGGGAAGATCACCAGCCGGAACGCCTGGCCCGGGGTGGCACCGTCCACCCGGGCCGCCTGTTCGAGCTCCCACGGCATGTCGGAGAAGAAGCTGGTCAGGGTGTAGACGGCCAACGGCAGCGAGAACGAGATCTGCGGCAGGATCAGCGCCGGGTAGGTGCCGAGCCACCCCCAGTCGGCGAACAGCTGGAACAGCGGGGTCAGGATGGCCACGCCGGGGAACATCGAGGCGCCCAGGATGGCGGCCAGGATGACGCCCTTACCGCGGAAGGCCAACCGGGCCATCGCGTAGCCGGCGAACACCCCGATGATCATGGCCAGCAGGGTCACCACCGAGCCGATGATCAGGCTGTTGATCAGCGACCGGCCGAACTTGTTGTCGGTGGTGTCGAAGGCGTACCGGAAGTTCTCGAAACTGACGTGGGTGAACCACGGGGTGGTGTCGAAGGTGTAGGCGGTGTCGCGGAAGGCCAGCACCACCATCCAGTAGAACGGCGCCAGGCACCAGAAGATGATCAGCACGATCACCGCCATGGTGCCGACGTTGCCGCGGTTGAAACCGGACCTGCGGCGGGCGGCGACGGCGTCGGTCGGGGCAGTGACCGCGGTGGAACCGTGTGCGACGGCAGTCATGTCACTTACCGCCCTTTCCCGGAGTGCCGACGATATTGGCGTTGAACAGCTTCACCATGCCGAGGGCGATGGCGAAGATGAAGACGAAGGTGATGGTCGACAGCGCCGACGCGGAGTAGATGCCGCTGTGCAACTGCTTGACCACCAGGATCGACAGGGTGGTGGTGCCGTTGGCACCGCCGGTGAGGATGGCCGGCAGGTCGTACATCCGCAGCACGTCCAGGGTGCGGAAGATGACCGCCACCGCCAGCGCGGGCTTGACCAGCGGCAGCGTGATTCGCCAGAACCGCTGCCAGGCGCTGGCGCCGTCGACCTTGGCCGACTCGTAGATGTCGGCGCTGATGCCCTGCAGGCCGGCCAGGATCAGCAGCGCGATGAACGGTGTCGTCTTCCAGACGTCGGCGATCACGATCGCCGACCGGGCCGGCCACTTCTCACTGGTCCAGGCGAAGTGGGTGCCGAGCAGCTTGTTCAGCACGCCCTGCGGGTCGAAGACCACCTGCCACAGCTTGGCGGTGACCGCGGTCGGGATCGCCCACGGGATCAGGATGGCGGCCCGCACCAGCGCGCGGCCGCGGAAGGCCCGGTTCATCATCAACGCGAAGATCATGCCGATCACGGTCTCGAGCGCGACGGTGACCACCGTGAACCCGACCGTGACGGAGACCGAGTCCCAGAACTGCGAGCCGATGTTGCCGGGCGGGCACTTGATGGTGGTGCCGGTACCTGACGGGCACTGCTCGAGCAGCCAGTGCTTGAAGTTCGTCAGGCCGGTCCAGGCGCCGGCCGGGTCCAGCAGGCCGGTGCTCGGGTTGATCTTCTGGTTGTCCGACAGGAAGGAGTTGTAGATGGCCTTGACGATCGGGTAGCCGACGATCAGGCCGAGCAGCGCGATGGTGGGCGTGACGAGCAGGAAGGCCAGGCGTCCCTCGCCGGTCTTGATCTTGTTCCGCTTGGGACGGGTAGCGGGGGGCGGCGAGCCTTTCGCGGTGGACTCGGCTGCCGGTTCGGCGAGGGTCATGGAGCCTCCTCTGGCTATGACATCCCGGTGGTACTCAGGAACGACATTCCCGTGTTACTACACAACCAGCTTTCCCAGGTTTAGGGAACAGTGCGGTGCGAGCCGGCGGAGCCAGGAGGGACCCTCCTGGCTCCGCCGGCCGGCGACGTGGCCTCGATCAGCCGGCGGTTGCCGTCTGGATCGCTGCCTGCAGGTTCTTCAGGGCGTCCTGCACGGAGGTGCTGCCCTGGAGTGCCGCATAGGCGTTGGTCTCGATCGCCTCGGTCACGGCCGGGTAGAACGGGGTCACCGGACGCGGGATCGCGTTCTGGATACCGGTCTTGAGCACCGGCAGGTACGGGAACTTCTTGACCAGCTCGGCGTCGTCGTAGAGCGATGCCAGCACCGGCGCGTTGGAACCCTGGGTCAGGTTGTAGCGCTGGACGCTCTCGGACTCGACGTACTTCAGGAAGTCCAGCGCGGTCGCCTTGTACTTGGAGTAGGTGCTGATGGCGACGCTGTGACCACCGAGGCTGGAGGCACCCGGACCGTTGAGACCCGGCAGCGGTGCGATGTCGAACTTGCCGGCCACCTTGCTGCCGGTGCCGGCCAGGATGGCGTCGGCGTAGGGCCAGTTGCGCATGAACATCAGCTGACCGGCCTGGAAGGCGTTCAGCACCTGGGTCTCCTGGAAGCCGAGGGCCTCCTTGGGGATGTAACCCTGCTTGAACCCGTCGACCAGGAAGCTCAGGCCCTTGGCGGCCTCGGCGGAGTCGACGGCCGGCGTCTTGCCGTCATCCTCGACGATCTTGCCGCCGGCGGTGTTGATGGCCTCGGAGGCGTTGACGGTCAGGCCCTCGTACTTGGCGTACTGGCCGGCGTAGCAGGCGGGCTGCGAACCGGTGATGGACTTGCCGGTCTTGCCCTTGCAGTCGGCGATCATCTCGTCCCACGTGGTGGGCGCCTTGGAGACCAGGTCCTTGCGGTAGTACAGCAGGCCGGCGTCGGAGGCGTACGGGGCGGCGTAGAGCTTGCCGTTGTAGGTCGCGGCCTTCACCGGCGGCTCGAGCAGCTTGTCGGTGGGCAGCGCGTACTTGCCCTCAAGCGGGATGATCCAGCCCTTGGCGGCGAACTCGGCCGACCAGACCACGTCGACGGTCACCACGTCGTAGCCGGCGTCCTTGGCCTGGAAGTGCTGTTCGAGGTCGGACAGCTGCTGGTCGGCCTGATCCGACTGCTGCTTGATCGTGACCTTCTCGTTGGCGTGGTTGGCGTTCCACTCACTGGCAAGGTGCGGCATCAGGCCACTGTTGTCCTTACCCGTGACGAACGTGATCGGACCGCGGGCGTCCGCGCCCGCATTGGCACCGGAGTTGCTGTCTTTCTTGCTGCTGCATCCGGCCAGAACCACAGCCGCAGTGAGCAGGGAGACCGCACCGATGGCGACCTTGGGACTCATGTAAAACTGTCCTTCCGACGATGATTCTTAAGCGCTTACAGGCAGTTGCAGAATGACATCGAACACAGTGATTGCCGAGGTTCGACAGGGATAAGATGCCTAACCGTTACCTCCTCGTCGCCAGTGACTCCAGATTAGTATCGATCATGACGACTCCCCCTGATACGCCGGGCTTCGATCTGATTGCCGACACTGTGAAGTTGTGCCAGCGCCCGCGGCTTGGACGTCGGAACGGACGGCTGCAACAGCGACGGCGGCACGTCCAGATAGCTGCCGTCCTGTGCCACCACCCGCACCGTATCGGAACCGCGCACGCCTGACACCACCTCGACCCGGGCGACCTCGGTCCAGGGCAGCCAGGCCGGCCGCCACAGGTAGCGGACCTCGATGCCCTCGTCGTCGGCAATCAGGTACATCCGCAACGCGAACACCGCCAGCAGCAGGGCGGCCGCGCCCGCGGCCAGCGCCAGGTAGCGGACGGTGTCGGAAGGATGGCCATACAGCACCAGCGCGGCGGCGGCGCACACCACCAGCATCAGCAGAGCCGGCTGGTACGGCGGCACCCGCACCGACAACGGCGCCTCGGTGTCGGTCGCCGGCCGGCCCGGCTCGCGTGCGGCCATCCCCGCAGTCTAGATCCGTTGCGGGTGGCCGGGGCAGGGGCCGGACATGCACAAGTTCCTCCGCGCGGACCGACCGGTAGATTCGCAAGTCCCGCTCCGCCGGGCGGGATTCGAGAGGTCGCGCCGTCCGCACCAGGAGGTCTCGTGTCCAGCAGCCAGGCATCCTGGTGGCAGTCGGCGGTGGTGTACCAGATCTATCCGCGCAGCTTCTGCGACGCCAACGGCGACGGCATCGGTGACCTGCCCGGCATCCTGAGCCGACTGGACTACCTGGCCCACCTCGGGGTGGACGTGCTGTGGCTGTCGCCGATGTTCCCCTCCCCGCAGGACGACGCCGGCTACGACATCAGCGACTACACCGACGTCGATCCGGTGTTCGGCACGCTGGCCGATCTCGACCTGCTGCTGGCCGAGGCACACCGGCGCGGCATGAAGCTGGTGCTCGACCTGGTGGTCAACCACACCTCCGACGAGCACCCGTGGTTCCTCGAGTCGCGCGGGAGCCGGGACGCCGAGAAGCGGGACTGGTACTGGTGGCGCGGCCCGCGCGACTCGATGGCCGCCGGCGCGCCCGGCGCCGAGCCGACCAACTGGGCGTCGGCGTTCTCCGGCTCCGCCTGGCAGTTCGACGAGGCCAGCGGCGAGTACTACCTGCACCTGTTCTCCCGCAAACAGCCGGACCTGAACTGGGAGAACCCGCAGGTGCGGGCGGCCGTCTACCGGATGATGCGGTGGTGGCTGGACCGCGGGGTGGACGGCTTCCGGATGGATGTCATCAACATGATTTCCAAGGACCCGCGACTGCCGGATGGCGTGGTGGGCTCCAGCGGCTTCGGCGACGGCTCGCCGTTCTATATCTGTGGCCCACGCATCCACGAGTTCCTGCAGGAGATGTACGCACAGGTGTTCGCCGGGCGGGACGCGCAGTTGCTGACGGTCGGCGAGATGCCCGGAGTGACGGTCGAGCAGGCCCGGCTGTTCACCGATCCGGACCGGCACGAGGTCGACATGGTGTTCCAGTTCGAGCACGTGCAGATCGACCACGGCGTCGACAAGTTCCACCCGAGGCCGTTCCGGCTGCTCGACCTCAAGGCCAGTTTCGGCCGCTGGCAGGCGGGCTTGGCCGAGATCGGCTGGAACAGCCTGTACTGGAACAACCACGACCAGCCGCGGGTGGTCTCCCGCTTCGGCGACGACAGCGACCGCTACCGGGTGCGGTCGGCGACCATGCTCGGCACCGTGCTGCACCTGCACCGCGGCACGCCCTACGTCTACCAGGGCGAGGAACTGGGCATGACCAACGGGGTGTTCTGCACCATCGCCGACTTCCGCGACATCGAGTCGCTCAACTACTACGCCGCGGCGCTGGCCGGTGCGGGTTCCGGCGCGCCGGACGACACCGCGGTGCTGGCAGCGCTGCGCCGGATGGGCCGGGACAACGCCCGCACCCCGATGCAGTGGACGGCCGGTCCGCACGCCGGATTCAGCTCCGCCGAGCCGTGGATCGCAGTGAACCCGAATCACCGCACCATCAACGCCGAGGCCGAGTATGCCGATCCGGCCTCGGTCTACTCGCACTACCGCCGGCTGATCGCGCTGCGCCACGAGCACCCGATCGTCGCCCTCGGCAGCTTCACGATGCTGCTGCCCCATCACGAGCAGGTCTACGCCTTCACCCGGCAGCTGGATGGCGAACAGTGGCTGGTGCTGGGCAACTTCGGCGCCGCCGACGTCGCGGTACCGCTGCCGGACGCGGCCGACTGGGCCGCTGCCGAACTGCTGCTGAGCAATTACCCCACCGCACCACAGGATGCCCCGGCCGAGCTGGGGCTGCGGGCGTGGGAGTGCCGCATCTACCGCCGTGCCGCACCGGCCGGTGTGAGTTCCGCTACGGGCTGAGCTGGACCTGCGGATCGTTGGCCAGCCGTTCCAGCAACGCTGCCGGGACCGGCACCGTGCGCGGGACCTGGGCCGCCACCGCCACGCTGCAACCCGGCTTGCCGGGCACCACGAAGTCGGCCTGGGCCGGTCCGACCGGGGGCAGCGGGGCGGCCCGGGGCGGGATCGGCGCCGCCCCCGGCACGCACTGGGCAGTGGCCGAGACCTGCACTCCGGCCGGCGTCTGCAACACGATGGTGGCCTGCACCGGCTGCCCGCTCTCGCTGCTGGTCACCGACACCGAACTCAGCACAGTGGCATCGGGAAACAGCCGGCGCGCCAGCACGCTCAGCGACTGGCCGAAGTCCGAACGCACCTGGCAGTGCGAACCGCTGGGGCAACCGGCCGGGTCCGGGCCGGCCGGCAGGTAGGGCCGCACCTCGGAGGTCACCTCGATCACCCGCGACCGGTGCTGCCACCACAGCGCGGCCAGCCCGTCCGCGGCGACCGCCAGCAGCACCGCGACGGCGACCAGCCAGGTCGCCACCAGCCGCGGCGGCCCGGCCGCTGCGGCATTCCGCACCGGATGCGCACCGGGCAGCAACAGCACGTCGTCGGTCCAGAACTGCTCGGTTCCGGCCGGCTGCCCGGCATCGTCGTCGGGCTGCGGGCCGCCCCGGTCGGTCACGTCGATCGCCCGGTCACGACGATTGCCCGGTCACGACGATTGCCCGGTCATGGCAGGGGTAACTGGACGGCGGGGTCGTGCGCGAGCCGCAGGGCGGCCTGCTCGTACCGGACCGCCGCGCCGCGGGTGCGCATAAGCAGTGCCACGCCGCAGCCCGGCCGGCCGGGCACCAGCACGCTGAGCTGGCGGTAGGCGATCACGCTGTTGCCGGCCAGGTCGGTGAAGGCGGTGCTGGACCGGTCCAGCCGGCCGGCCGGACGCGGTGCACCCGGCACGCACTGCGCGACCAGGCTCACCGTCGAGCCGTCCTCGATCAGCCCGACCAGCGACTTGCGGTAGCTGGAGCTGGTGCGCAGGTCCAGGGTTGCCTGCACGCTGAGCACCTCACCGGACGGAAAGGCCCGGGTGAAGGCGTCGTCCAGGCCGATGGCCCGCTGTGCCACCCGGCAGTCGGCCCGCACCGGGCAGCCACTGGCATCCACCGACACCGCGGCCGGCGGTGCCGGCAGCACGATGGTCCGGACCCGCCGCTCGGGATGGGCCCGCGCGGCGTTGACGGTGATGACCGTCGCCAGCAGCGCCAGCACCGCCGCGAGGACGGCCAGCCGGCGCTGGGCCGGGCCGGCGAACGCCCAACCCGGCCGGCCCGCATCCGCGGCGGGCATCGTCGGCTCAGCGGTCGTCGGCGCCCGGCGTGGTCTTGGCGATCTGCATCAGGAACTCGATGTTCGTCCGGGTCTTGCGAAGCCGGTCGAGCAGCAGGTCGATGCCCTGCTGCGGGTCCAGCGCGTGCAGCACCCGGCGCAGCTTGATCACCACGGCCAGCTCGTCCGGCGAGAGCAGGATCTCTTCCTTACGGGTCGAGGACTGGTCCACGTCCACCGCGGGGAAGACCCGCTTGTCGGCGATCTTGCGGTCCAGCCGCAGCTCGGCGTTGCCGGTGCCCTTGAACTCCTCGAAGATCACCGTGTCACCGGCCGAGCCGGTCTCGACCAGTGCCGAGGCGATGATGGTCAGCGAGCCGCCGTCCTCGATGTTGCGCGCCGCGCCCAGGAACCGCTTCGGCGGGTACAGCGCGGTCGAGTCCACACCACCGGACAGGATCCGCCCCGAGGCGGGTGCGGCCAGGTTGTAGGCACGGCCCAACCGGGTGATCGAGTCCAGCAGCACGACCACGTCGTGGCCCATCTCGACCAGCCGCTTGGCCCGCTCGATGGACAGCTCCGCGACCATGGTGTGGTCCTGCGGGCGCCGGTCGAAGGTCGAGGCGATGACCTCGCCCTTCACCGAGCGCTGCATGTCGGTGACCTCTTCGGGCCGCTCGTCGATCAGCACCACCATCAGGTGGCATTCCGGGTTGTTGGTCGCGATGGCGTTGGCGATCGCCTGCATGATCATGGTCTTTCCCGCCTTGGGCGGGGAGACGATCAGTGCGCGCTGGCCCTTGCCGATCGGCATCACCAGGTCGATCACCCGGGTGGTCAGGATGTGCGGCTCGGTCTCCAGTCGCAGCCGCTCCTGCGGGTAGAGCGGGGTGAGCTTGGTGAACTCGACCCGGGTACGAGCCCGCTCGGGGTCGACGCCGTTGACCGTGTCGAGCCGGACCAGCGGGTTGAACTTCTCCTTGCGCTCACCCTCGCGGGCCTGGCGCACCGCACCGGTGACCGCGTCGCCGCGCCGCAGGTTGTAGCGGCGGACGTGGGAGTTGGAGACGTAGACGTCGTCGGAACTGGCGAAGTAGCCGTTCACCCGGATGAACCAGGAGCCCTTGTCGTCGACGTTGTCCACGATGCCGGCCACCGGGACGAGCACGTCATCCTCGGAGATGGTGGGTTCGACGTCGTTGCGGGTGTTGCCGCCGCTGGTTTCCGAACGGTCCCGGGTCCGGCCGCGCCGGTCGCGGTAGCGGCGGGGACGCCTGCCCGGGCCGTACTCGTCGTCGTCGTCGGTACCGCCGCCGGGGTTGCGGTCGTTCCGGTCGTTGCGGTTGTTCGCGTTGCGGTTGGTGAAATCGCGGTTCTGGCCGTCCCGGTTGTTGGCCTGCTGGCCGTCGCGGTTCTGGGTGTCGCGGTTCTGGCCGTCCCGGCCGTTGACCTGCTGGCTGTCGCGGGTCTGGCCATCGCGGGTCTGGCTGTCGCGGGTCTGGCTGTCGCGGGTCTGGCTGTCGCGGGTCTGGCTGTCGCGGGTCTGGCTGTCGTGGGTCTGGCTGTCGCGGGTCTGGCTGTCGCGGGTCTGGCTGTCGCGGGTCTGGCTGTCCCGGGTCTGGCTGTCGCGACCCTGACCGTCCCGGCCGTTGGCGCCGTCCCGGCCGTTGGCGCCGTCACGGTACCGGCCGCCCTCGCGGGTACGGGTGCGCTCGGGCTGCTGCCGCTCGCCACCCTCCGTGCCGATGCCGGCAGCGGTGCGGGAGGTGCTGTCCGCCGCCCCGTTGGCGGCCGGCGTGGTGGCGCTGGTCGGCGTGCTGGCCGTACCGGCAGGGCTGTCGGCGGCGGTCGGTTCGATGGTGGTCACGGCGCGGGTGGCGGAGCGGCGACTGCGACCGGTCGGTGGCGCCTGGGTGGCGGCGGGGGCGGCGTCGGCGGCGCTCGCGGCCGGCTGGGCGGCACCGTTGGCGCTGCCCTGCGGGCGCTGGGCGGTCTGGATGGCGGCGATCAGATCGCTCTTGCGCATCTTGCCGGTGGCAATGCCCATCGAGCCCGCCAGCGCCTGCAACTCGGGCAGCAGCATCGAGGTGAGCGAGCCGGAGCGGCGCTTCGCGCGTTCCTGGGCGGCATTGTTGGCACTCGCGTCCGCGGACTCGGCGCCGGGCAGGACGATGAGTTGGTCCTGGGTGTCTGTCACTGTGGTTTCGGATCCTTCCGAGTGGTCGTACGTCTCTTTTCGGTCAGACGCACACCGGTGTTAGTCCGGCGGGGACCGCCGGGCCTGATCGACGTACCGATCAGGGGAAATCGCAGTCGAGGTCGGAGCGGACTCTTCCAGGGGGTACCCAGCTCGAATTCAGTGTGTTCTGACTGAGATTTCGAATTCTGGAACGTCCGCGCAGGCTCTTCGGGCTGCTTCGTCGCGAGGCTGGACAACCGTCGTCACGCGAGGAATGAGCTAAGAGTAGACGCAAGCTGCTTACTGCGCCAACACGGGGGTGGGTGTGTCGTATTCCGATTTCAGGCGTGGCCGGTCCGGGCAGGATGTCGCCGGCCGGCCCAGGAAATCCGGGCGGTGGATCAGTGTGCGACGGTGCCGGCTCCGGCCGAGATCGGCAACGGCGCGCACTCCCAGCCCGGCGGCGCCAGCTCGGCAGCCGCCACCGACTGGCCTCCCGCCTGCCCGGCGGTGACCAGCGCCAGCACCGCGGACCCGGCTCCCGAGATCGCCGCGGCGATGCCCCGCTCGCGCAGCGCTGCCACCAGCGCGGCGCTGGCGGGCATGGCTGCGGCCCGGTAGCCCTGGTGCAGTCGATCCTCGGTGGCCGGCAACAGCAGCTCCGGACGGCCGGTCAACGCCAGCACCAGTAGCCCGGCCCGGCCCGCGTTGAAGGCTGCGTCGGCGTGCGGCACCTGGGCGGGTAGCGCGGCCCGGGCCACCTCGGTGTGCGACTGCTCGGCCGGGATGAATAGCACCGCACCGATCCCGACGCCGGCCAGCTGCTCGGGCGAGGCGGCCTGGACGGCCCGGGCCGCACCGTCGGCGATCCAGGCGATGCTCAGGCCGCCGAGCAGGCAGGCGGCGACATTGTCAGGATGCCCCTCGATCTCGGTGGCCAGCGTCAGGGCGTCGGCATCGGTGAGCCGGGCCCGGCCGTCGACGGCCAGTCCGCGGGCGAGCTCGATGCCGCTGACGATGGCCGCTGCCGACGACCCCAGCCCGCGACCGTGCGGAATGGCGTTGGCGCAGTCCAGCACCAGCCCCGGCGGCTGGCCGCCGAGGGCGTCGAAGGCGGCCCGCATCGCCTGCACGACCAGGTGTCGCTCGTCGGTGGCCAGCGTGCCGGCCCCGGACCCGGTGACCCGGACCTGCAGGCCGCCGGTGCTGACCCGGGCGCGCACCTGGTCGTAACGGGCCAGTGCCAGCCCGAAGCTGTCGAAGCCGGGACCCAGGTTGGCGCTGGTGGCCGGCGCCCGGACAGTGACGGCGCCGGCGGCGAACGGCATCAGGCCAGTCCCAGCTCGACCGCGGCAGCGTGGCCGTCCACCGGGATCGTCACCGGTGTCGGCGCTCCGGAGATCGCCCACTCCGGATCCTTGAGGCCGTTGCCGGTCACCGTGCAGGCGACCAGTGAACCGGCCGGCAGCCGGCCGTCCTGCGCCGTGCGGATCAGCCCGGCGACGCTGGCGGCCGAAGCCGGCTCGACGAACACCGCCTCCTTGCGGGCGAGCAGCCGGTAGGCCTCCAGGATCTCCTTGTCGGTCACCGCGTCGATCAGGCCACCCGAGGCGTCCCGGGCGGCCTCGGCCTGCTGCCAGGACGCCGGGTTGCCGATCCGGATCGCGGTAGCGATGGTGATCGGCTTGGACACCGGCCGGCCGAGCACGATCGGAGCCGAGCCGGCCGCCTGAAACCCATACATTGCAGGGGTATTCTCGATCAGTCCGGCTGCCCGGTACTCCTGGTAGCCCTTCCAGTAGGCGGTGATGTTGCCGGCGTTGCCGACCGGGATGCAGTGCACGTCGGGTGCCCGACCGAGCGCGTCGCAGATCTCGAACGCGGCGGTCTTCTGGCCCTCGATCCGGTCCGGGTTCACCGAGTTCACCAGCGCGACCGGGTAGTCGACGGCCAGCTTGCGCGCCAGCTCCAGGCAGTCGTCGAAGTTGCCGTCCACCTGCAGCAGCCGGGCGCCGTGCACCAGCGCCTGGGCCAGCTTGCCGAGCGCGATCTTGCCCTGCGGGACCAGCACCGCGCACACCAGGCCGGCCCGCACCGCGTACGCGGCCGCCGAGGCGGAGGTGTTGCCGGTGGAGGCGCAGATCACCGCCTTGGCGCCGGCCTCGACGGCCTTGGAGATGGCCACCGTCATGCCGCGGTCCTTGAACGAGCCGGTCGGGTTGGCCCCCTCGACCTTGAGGTACACCTCGGCGCCGACCATCGCCGACAGCACCGGCGCCGGCAGCAGCGGAGTGCCGCCCTCGAACAGGGTCACCACCGGGGTCCGGTCCGAGACCGGCAACCGGTCCCGGTAGGCCTCGATGACCCCGGGCCACCCGCTCGCGTGCTGCCGTACGGTCATCTGCGCCTACTTTCCTGCCGCTGCCTGGTCATCTGGCCGAAACCGCACCGCTCAGTCCGGCGGCAGGCCCTCGACCCGCATCACGCTGCGCACCCGGCGGATGAAATCGTAGGACGCCAGCCGGTGCACGGTCGCCGCGAGCGCCGCGTCCGGCGCGAGGTGGGTGACCAGCACCAGGGTCGCGGCGTCGCCCCGGCCCTCCTGGCGCACCGTCGAAATGCTCACCCCGTGCTCGGCGAAGGCACCGGCCACCGCGGCCAGCACACCCGGCCGGTCGGCGACGTCCAGGGCGACGTGGTAGCGGGTCAGCACCTCACCGATCGGCTGGATGGCGAGGTCGGCGTAGGCGCTCTCCCCCGCCCCGCGGCTGCCGCTGAGCCGGTTGCGGGCCACCGCCACCAGGTCCCCGAGTACGGCGCTGGCGGTCGGCTCGCCGCCGGCGCCGCGGCCGTAGAACATCAGCGAGCCGGCCGCCTGGGCCTCGACGTAGACGGCGTTGAAGGCCTCGCCGACCCCGGCCAGCGGGTGCGAGTCGGGGATCATCGCCGGGTGCACCCGGACCGCGACCGACTCCCGGCCGCTGGTCCCCGCCGGGGTTGACCGCGGGTCCGGGCCGTGCCGCTCACAGATCGCCAGCAGCTTCACGGTGCACCCCATCGCGGTGGCGCTGGCCACGTCGGCGGCGCTGACCTCGCTGATCCCCTCCCGGTGCACGTCGGCGGCGGTGACCCGGGTGTGGAAGGCGAGGCCGGCCAGGATCGCGGCCTTGGCGGCGGCGTCGAAGCCGTCGATGTCGGCACTCGGGTCGGCCTCGGCATAACCCAGGGCGGTGGCCTCGGCCAGCGCCTCGGAGAAGCCGGCGCCGCTGGCCGCCATCCGGGACAGCACGAAGTTGGTGGTGCCGTTGACGATGCCGATCACCCGGGTGATCCGGTCGCCGGCCAGCGATTCGCGCAGCGGCCGCAGCAGCGGGATCGCGCCGGCCACCGCCGCCTCGTAGTACAGGTCCACCCCGGCGGCGCCGGCGGCGGCATGCAGGCTGGCGCCGTCCTCGGCCAGCAGCGCCTTGTTGGCGCTGACCACGCTCTTGCCCGACGTCAGGGCCGCCAGCAGCAGGCTGCGGGCAGGCTCGATGCCCCCGATCACCTCGATCACGATGTCGACGTCGTCGCGGGTCACCAGGGCGTGCGCGTCGGTGGTCAGCAGGGCGGGGTCGATGCCCGGGTGCCGGTTCGGCCGGCGCACGGCGATGCCGGCCAGCTCCAGCGGCGCCCCGACCCGGGCGGCGAGCTCGGCCGACTGTTCCTCGAGCAGCCGGACCACCGCGCTGCCCACCACGCCGCAGCCGAGCAGGGCCAGCCGGAGCGGCCGCGGCCGGCTCATCCGGCCCGCCCGGAAACAGCGTCCGGACGCTGGGTTGCGGCACCCCAGCCGACGTCGGTCGCCATCAGCTGCTCCAGGGTCTCCCGGCGCACCAGCAGTTCCGAGCGCCCGTCGGCCACCGCCACCACCGGCGGGCGCGGAATGCGGTTGTAATTGCTGGCCATCGCGTGGCAGTAGGCACCGGTGGCGGCGACCGCCAGCAGGTCGCCCGGGCCGGTGTCGGCGGGCAGCCAGCAGTCGCGCACCACGATGTCGCCGCTCTCGCAGTGCTTGCCCACCACCCGGGACAGCTGGGCCGGGGCGTCGGAGGCCCGGTTCGCCAGCACCACGGTGTAGGCCGCGTCGTAGAGCGCGGTGCGGATGTTGTCGCTCATCCCACCGTCCACCGAGACGTAGCAGCGCACCAGGCCGCCGTCCAGCTCAACCGGCTTGACGGTGCCGACCTCGTACAGGGTCAGCATGGCCGGGCCGATCACGGCGCGGCCGGGTTCCACCGCCAGCCGCGGCACCGCGAGTCCCGCCAGGCCGCATTCGCGCTCGACGATCTCGCGCAGCCGGGCCGCCACCCGGGCCACCGGCTCCGGGTCGTCGCCCTCGACGTAGGCGATCCCCTGGCCGCCGCCGAGGTCGATCTCGGGCAGCTCGATCCCGTGTGCGTCCCGGATCCGGGCCAGCAGGCCGACCACCCGGTGCGCGGCGACCTCGAAGCCGGCGGTGTCGAAGATCTGCGAGCCGATGTGCGAGTGCAGCCCGGCCAGCCGCAGCTGCGGATGATCCAGCACCCCGGCGACGGCGGCGGCGGCCTGCCCGCTGGCCAGCGAGAAGCCGAACTTCTGGTCCTCGTGGGCGGTGGCGATGAAGGCGTGGGTGTGCGCCTCGACGCCGACGGTCACCCGGACCAGCACCCGCGGGCGCACTCCGAGCTCGGTGGCGAGCTCGGCCAGCCGGTCGATCTCGACGAAGCTGTCCAGCACGATCCGGCCGACGCCGGCCTGCACGGCCTGCCGCAGCTCGGCGACCGACTTGTTGTTGCCGTGCAACGCCAACCGCTCGGGATCGACGCCGGCCCGCAGCGCGATCGCCAGCTCGCCGGCGGTGCACACGTCGATGCCGAGGCCCTCCTCGGCCAGCAACCGGGCCACAGCGGTGCACAGAAAGGCCTTGCCGGCGTAGAAGACGTCGCCGCCGGCGAACGCGGTGACGTAGTCGCGGGCCCGCTGCCGCAGGTCGGCGGAATCCAGCACGAACGCCGGGGTGCCGTGCTCGGCAGCCAGCCGGCCGGCCGGCACCCCCGCCACGGTGAGTTCGCCGTCCCGCCGCTCGACGTTGGCCGGCCAGATCCGCCGGTCGAGCGCCATCAGGTCCGCGGGCGCCACCACCTGCTCAACGGTCGGCAGCGGGTGCCCATGGCTGGGTCCGGCCGGGTGGGCGGAGTGGCTCACCGGCTTACTTCCGCTCGGGTGCCGACACCCCGAGCAGGCCCAGCCCGTTGGCCAGCACGGTCCGGGTGGCGGCGTCCAGCCAGAGCCGGGTCCGGTTGACGTCGGTGATCTCCTCGTCGCCCTTGGGCAGCACCCGGCAGGTGTCGTACCAGCGGTGGAACTCCCCCGCCAGCGCCTCCAGGTAGCGGGCCACCCGGTGCGGTTCGCGCAGCTCCGCCGCCTGTGCCACCACCCGCGGGAACTCGCCGAGCGCGGTGAGCAGCGCGGTCTCGGTCTCGGCGGTCAGCAGGGTGGGGTCGAAGACGTCGAGGGTGATGCCGACGGCGGCGGCGTTCTTCATGACGTTCACGGTGCGGGCGTGCGCGTACTGCACGTAGTGCACCGGGTTGTCGTTGGTGGCCCGGGTGAGCAGGTCCAGATCGATGTCGATCGCCGAGTCGGCCGACGAGCGGGTGAGCTGGTAGCGGGCGGCGTCCACCCCGACCGCGCCGACCAGGTCCTCCAGGGTGACCAGGTTGCCGGTCCGCTTGCCCATCCGGACCGGCTGGCCGTCCTTGACCAGGTTGACCAACTGCCCGATCAGGATCTGCAGGTTCACCCCGGGCTCGTCGCCGAAGCAGGCGCACATCGCCATCATCCGGCCGACATAGCCGTGGTGGTCGGCGCCCAGCATGATGATCACCCGGTTGAAGCCGCGTTCGCGCTTGTCGAGGTAGTAAGCGAGGTCGCCGGCGATGTAGGCGGGCTGGCCGTCGCTCTTGATGACCACCCGGTCCTGGTCGTCGCCGAAGTCGGTGGTGCGCAGCCACACCGCGCCGTCCGCCTCGTAGATCCGGCCCTGCTCACGCAACCGATCCACCGCGCGTTGCACCGCGCCGGATTCGTGCAGCGAGTTCTCGTGGAAGTAGACGTCGAAGTCGACCCCGAACTCGTGCAGGCTCTGCTTGATCTCGGCGAACGCCAGCTCGACGCCCTCGACCCGCAGCAGTTCCTGGGCCTCACCGCGCGGCAGGCTGGTCAGCTCGGGATGCTCGGCGACGATCCGGTGGGCGGTGTCGGCGATGTAGCTGCCGGCGTAGCCGTCCTCGGGCGTCGGCTCGCCGAGGGCGGCGGCCAGCAGCGAGCGGGCGAACCGGTCGATCTGGGCGCCGTGATCGTTGAAGTAGTACTCCCGGCCGACCTGGGCGCCACTGGCCTGCAGCACCCTGGCCAGCGAATCGCCGACCGCGGCCCACCGGACGCCGCCGATGTGCACCGGCCCGGTCGGGTTGGCCGAGACGAACTCCAGGTTCACCACCTGCCCGGCGAGGGTGTCCGAGCGGCCGTACTCGGCGCCCTGCTCGACGATGGTCTTCGCGAGCGAGCCGAGGCTGGCCGAATCCAGGGTGATGTTGAGGAAGCCGGGACCGGCCACCTCCACCTGGGCGATGCCTTCGGCGTCCAGCAGCGCCTTGGCGATGGCCTCGGCGATCTCGCGGGGTGGCTTGCCGGCGGCCTTGGCCAGCCGCATCGCCACGTTGCTGGCGTAGTCGCCGTGCGCGCGGTTCTTGGGGCGGTCCACCACGATCTCGGCGGGCACGTCGGCGCTGAAGGCACCGGAGTCGACGGCGCGCCCGATGGCGGCGCGCAGGGCTGCGCTGAGGTCGGCTGGCGTCACCGGGCCCATCCTAGTGCCGGGGAGAAACCGGTTTCAGGCGCTGCACCGCCCACCCGCCGGGGAGCGCCCGCCGACTACCGAAGCAATCCACAGCTGGCAGACCCTAGACTGACCGGAAAGGACTCCGAGCGTGCGCTGCGCGCCAAAGGGAACGAAAGCGACTCGATGACGAATCCGACGAAGCCGGCGGCCGGTGGCCCGAAGCGCAACCAGCCGGGCAAGGCCACCACGGGCAGCACCCCGGCCCCTGCGGTGAGCACCGCCAAGACGCCAGCAGGCAGGCCGCCCAACCGCGCGCAGTCCAAGAAGATCGTCAACCAGCGGCAGACGCCCTGGGGGTTGATCATCGCGACCGTGCTGATCGTGGCACTGGCCATCGGGGTGATCGGCTACGCGGTGAGCCAGAACAAGAAGAAGAGCGACGCCTCCAACCCGGACAAGATCTCGGGCATCGTGCACAAGGAGTTCTCCAGCGGCGAGCACAAGACCCAGGTGATCTCCTACGCCGAGTCGCCGCCGATGGGTGGCCCGCACTCCCCCATCTGGGCCGACTGCGACGGCACCGTATACCCCAAGCAGATCGCCAACGAGAACGCCGTGCACGACCTGGAGCACGGCGCCGTCTGGATCACCTACAAGCCGGGCCTGGCCGGCGACCAGCTCGACACCCTGACCAACCTGGTGGCCGGGCACCCGTACACCCTGATGACCCCGTACGAGGGGTTGAAGTCGAACGTGTCGCTGCAGGCCTGGGGATACCAGCTGTTCGTGGACTCGGCCTCCGACCCGCGGGTGGAGCGGTTCATCAAGGCGCTGCGGGAGAGCGCGAAGAACACCCCGGAGCCAGGTGCCAGCTGCAGCAACCCGACCTTTAAGGCCGCCCCGAGCACCCCCGGAAAGCCGACGGTGTCCTGACCGTCTGTAAGGAGTTGACATGGTGGTGACCGAGCCGGCCAGCGGGCTGGCCACCGACGAGCCGCAGCGGCCGGCGGGCCGGTCACTGCGCACGCTGCTGGTGGCACTGCTCGGCCTGGCCGCCCTGGTGCTGGCCGGCGGGGTGGGCTATGTCGCCGGGCACCGTGCCGGCTCGGCCACCCCTGGCGCGTCGTCGGTGGACGCCGGCTTCGCCTGGGACATGTCGACCCACCACCGGCAGGCGGTGATCATGGCCAGCTACGTGCGTGACCACAGCACCGACAACGTGGTGCGCACGCTGGCCTATGACATCGAGACCAGCCAGTTCAACCAGGTCGGGCAGATGCGCGGCTGGCTGGACGCCTGGGGGCTGCCCCCGGAGAACCCCGGCACCGAGATGAGCTGGATGCACGGCGGCCACGACATGAGCATGATGTCCGCCGGTGGCCTGATGCCCGGCATGGCAACCCAGGCCGAGGTGGACAAGCTGCAGACCATGACCGGCAAGCCGCTGGACGTCTACTTCCTGCAACTGATGCTGCGCCACCACCAGGGCGGCCTGCCGATGGCCCAGTACGGGGCCGAGCACGCCTCCAAGGACTACGTGCGCAACGCCGCCCAGAAGATGGCGACGGGGCAGAGCGCCGAGGTGGTGCTGATGGAGCAGCTACTGCGCGAGCGGGGCGCCAGCCCGCTGCCGCCGCCGGCCTGACCCGGGGGCCGGGCGGAGCCGTCCGCCCGGCTGATAGCATTCTCGATGGTCAGCGGGTGGCGTCGGTTGCCAGTTGATCGGGCCGTACGGCCCCCGTAGCTCAGGGGATAGAGCGCTACCCTCCGGAGGTAGAAGCGCAGGTTCGAATCCTGCCGGGGGCACATCTGAGAAACCCGAGGTAACTCTTTCAAAACTCTCGGCTACCACTCGCGGCCTGCGCATTGTGACTACCGCGGGATAGCGCTTCATAGCCGTCAATCGACGGCGGTATGCACGGCTCTCCAGCTGAACGTGCCGCGCGACGGCTAGCGTGACGTAGCGGCTGATTAAGCGTTAACCATGCCGCCTTCGCACACCGACACCGCGTCGATAAGCGCTTTCTGGAGGTTGACCACGGACGGTAGAGCTGGGTAGCTTGCTCGAACTCAGTATTTGTCACGGCTTGGTACTGCCGTGGCACCGAACTCGCGCATGACCGAGGTTGTAAGCAATACTTTCTCGATGGCTGACCACGCGAATTTCTGGCTGATCACAGGTGCAGCGGGACCGGTGTTGTTGCTAGCGCAAATCCTTAACACGGCTGTGGGAGCATCGTTCCGCCTAGGCCCGAAGGAGAGAAACGGAACGAAGCTGCTTGTGGCAGTCAGTTACTTTGGCTTCGGAACCAGTTGCTACGTACTTTTTGATTCGCTAGCCGTCATGGGCGATCTGGTGTCGGCTGACTCCCGTGTCAGGCGATGGATCACGGTTGTAATGATCTTCGTATCCGCCGTCTGCCTGCTCGCCAGCAGTGCGGGTGTTCTTGAACTCCAACGGCCCGCAGAGGAAGATCCTGGCGGCGGGCTGGGCGAGCCCGAAGATTAGGGGTCACCCAGCCGACCTTCGTACAAGCCCTAATAGCTTGCCTTGGTCCAGGGGTGCATGGGAATCGAATGCAGCAATTCGAGGTATAGGTCGTGGCGCTCGTTGAGCGCATCGATACGGCTTATCCGGTCCATCATCGGCAACAGGTCGACCGGCTCAGCCCCAGACAGCCCGGTCGAGATGTAGCCGCGGGCCAGGCCGTCTTCAAGTCGGATAAACCGCTGTGTCGGCTCCGGTGGGAGTGCTTCTAGAGCACCGATCTGGATACGACAGAAGTTATACGGCACGTGAGCTTCATCCACAGCCGCCTGCACGGCGTGGCAGATGCTAAGGAAGTGCTTCTCCTGCACCGTCGCTCTAACATAGCGGTAGGCGTCCAGCTGCTTGGCAGCCTCGTCCTTAAGCTCAGCCTGGGCGTCTAGGTCCGCGTCCAGTTGCTGCGCGATTGAGTCGCGTTCGCGGGAGATCTTCGAACCGTCCAGAGCGGTCGCCAGGTACGACAGCATCGGCATCAGCAAGCCGGTCAGGGTTGCGAGGAAGACCAGCACGTCGATGGTGTAAACGCCACCGTTCGGGCCGACCGACAGTATGCCCCTCGTAATCATCCCGGAGGTGATCGCTGTCGCCGCGAATGAGCTGATGTACAGGTAACGGTTGCGTCGCGTGAACCCTTGCTCGGCCTCGTGTCGGTTGCCCTCGGCCTTCTGTTCTCGGGCGTGGTTGTGGCTTTTCGCGGCCTCGTCAACGAGGCGGGTTTGGCCCACAATGATCACCACGACGACGGAGAAGGAGAAGGACCAGCCGAAGAAGTCCACCCATGGCTGCAGGATCGGCACGTTGAGGTAGAACCCAACGAACGCTAGAAATCCGCTTGCCTCCAACCATGGTGCCGCGCGGCCTGCGGACCGCAATAATGCACCGGTCCGTCGGTGATGGGCCTTGCCGTTTCGCATATCGTCTTCAATTTTGTTGCTCTCTGCGTCGTGGAGGAGCACGGCATCAGCGACTGAGAGGCTCGACCCCGACTCGGGCGTCACGACGACACCGGGCAGGCGTGCTGCTTCCTCGATGGCGTGGTTGGCACGGTCCAATGAAGCCTGCCCGGTATCGAGCAGGGGGTCAACGTCCTGCTTGAGGGATTCGTCGAGGACCAGCCGGCCGTCCCGAACGTACCGCTCGGTCATCGTCCGGATGTGATTCTGAGTTGGTTCCCAGAGTGCACGGGGTGTCCCTTTGGCTTGGTGCTCCTCTACAATCGCGCGAACCTGCGGGTGCACTTCGTCGTAGGTCTCCTTACTCGCGATGCCTGACCGAACGGTTTCGTTTCGGGTATACGTCTCGGACCAGGGTCGCTGGTTATCACCGCGATCGTCGGTGCTGAATCGGCTGGGGGTCGTAGTTGTCATGGCGCGATCCTTCCTATTCGCTGGTGATTCGTACGGTTCGGTTCCGGTCCGAGGATGGGTCGGAGGGATAGGGCTGATCGGCGTTGCCGTGGCCCGTGGCTCGGGTGATGCGGGAGCTCGCGATACCCATCTGCTCAAGGAGTCTGGCCACAGTGTTTGCGCGTTGTCGGCTGAGTTCGATGTCGACTGATGAGTTGGTAGCCGGTCGACCCGACGCTGTGAGCTTGCCGAAATAGGCCGTCCACCCATCCAACTGCACCTTCGCGGAGGCGCCGATCTTTGAGACACATGGCTGAAGGTCACGCATTGTCTGGTTGGCGTCGATCAGATGTTCACTGTTCGGGAGAAAGTAGGTCGAGGCTGACAGTTGGCACTGAACTGAGTGCGGGTGTCCTGGTGTGGTGACTACCTTGACCGGGGTGCCCGGCAGGGCTGGCACGGCAACGGCCGGAGCCGTGACCTTATTCGTTGCCGGCAACCCCATAGGTAGATCGACGAAACTTACGCTCCGGGCATGGCCGGCCAACAGCAGGCTCGACCAGAGCGTGTGGAGGTAGGACTTCTGGCGTTCCCGCAACTGAGGCTGACTACCAGCAGTCCCTTTGACCAGGAACTCGACATCGGTGCCCGCGAGGTTAGGCAGTTCGTCGACTGCGGTAACAACCTGCGCCGGAGGAACCTGGAAGCTCAGTTTTCTGGCGTCGACAGGGTCAGTTGTGTCCATTGCCGAGGCGACAATCATGACCGGGACACCGGGCTGGAAGGTAGTCGCTAGCAAACCTGAGTATAGAGCTCGCCCTGGAACACTTGAGGGTTGATTCATGTCTCGGACTAGCGAGGCCACCTTGTCATTGATGGCAGCATCTGCCCGGGCTGCTACACGGAGAACGCCACTTCTGGGATTTGAAGAGTCGATCCTTGGGGTCATATCGATGAGGCGATCGGACACAATCCGGCCGGAACCGTCGATCTCGGTCAACTCGATCTCTCGATGGGACCGTCCTGCCGCGATCAGTTTGGCCCGTTGTGGTGCGTCCAGGGTCACGGAGGCCTCAGATGATGTCGATTGCTCGACCACGAGATGGAGCGCGGGTCGCGGCACCGACTCGGTCACCTTGGCGGCGTGTAGGGCTACCGCCAGCGTGCAGGCGATAGCCACGACAGCAATCGCAGCCATCATCACCATGATGATTACGGCATTGACACGCGATCTAGGAGATCGCCGACCTGCTGGGCGCGTCCTCGCTCGCGACGCGCTCCTGCGCTGCGGGGTCCGGGGCCGTGTTCGGTTACTACGTGTGGGGTGCTTGAGCGTGCCATTTTTCATGCCGAACCCCTTCAGACACTCCTGCGGCTGGGTGACGCAGGAGCAGCGGAACAACGAAGCATGTCGGCCAACCGACCGGAAGATCCTGCCGGGTGTCCTTGTGGGGGTACACGAGAAACTAGTTTCACGCCTGACTCTAGCATGTCATCCTAACTTCAGGCATGCTGAGCTTCTGAGAATTCTCGCGTGTACCTAGTTGCTTCTATAAGAAGATGGCTTATACTCCCTGACAGAGAGTGCCATTTTGGTTACGCAGAGTAATTAAGCGCGTACCGGCGGGAAGGTTGGGCTCAGTGCAGTCCTATTTGAACGACTTCGAGCCTGAAAAGTCGACGCTGGTAGAACGCACGGCGGTTGAGTTGTTCGAAGCGGTAATCACGGCCGACCATGGCCAACCAGTCACGCGTACCAGTTTCGCAGAGCTAACGGGCGTATCAGCTCCGTCCGTCAGCCGAGCGGCACGATTACTAATCAAGGCAGGCTTCCTCCGCGCTGGTAGAGAACTACCGACGCAGGGCGCTGGCCGGCCGGAGGTTGTGTTAGATGTCGACACCAGCAAGTACGTTCTCGGGCTTTCGATCATCGACGGCATCACCGGCGAGATCACTGCAGAGACGAGGCAAATCAGCAATGCGGCCCGATTCTCCTGCGCTGCGGTGCGACTCGACGGTAGTTACTGGGCGATCGTTGACTCGCAACCAGCCCCTGCCGGGATTGATGCCCTTATTCTGGCCCTCGCCAAACTGATCACCTACGCGGTTAACCGACAACCCCCAGAGTTCAAGATGCTTGGAATCGGCCTAATGGTCGGGGGCCAAATTTCTGGGGGTTCCATTCTGAACTCACCAAACCTTGGCATACAGTCGCCCTATGACTTCACGGGCAAACTTCGCGAGGCTTGCAGCCTGCCTAACGCCGTGTACCTCATGATTGAGAACGATGCCAACGCCGTCGCGCGGCGGATGACCTGGTTTGATGCCGTAGAAGGAGAAGACTCCTTTGCCCTCGTATTGCTGAAGGAAGACGGCATCGGCTGTGGGATCGCGGAGAACGGCCGCGTCAAGGAGGGCCCAACCGGAAGATCGGGGGAACTCGGCCACATCCCGATCGCGCTCACGGATAAGCCAGAGTGCAGGTGCGGTAACAAGGGTTGTCTGGAAACCGTAGCGTCGTTGACGTCCATGGCGCAGCACCTGGAGGAGTTCGGCAGCGCCGAGGATGCTCTAAAAAGGCTATACGCGCGAATTGCCGATCTAGCCGACGACAACGCTCAGAAGGAGTTGAGAGCCGCAGCGCAGTACTTCGGCGAGGCAATCGGGACCTTGATCAATATCGCCGATCCAGGCCTAATCGTTGTGCTCGCGCCCGATGCAATGCTTGATCACCCGCACTGGCAGGGCAATGTAAGGAAGAGTGCGATGGACTGCGTCGTGGGAACTTCGACTCGACCCGGTCCAGACATTCGGTTCGCTCGACTGCCGTCTGACGCCGAGTATGCGGCAGCCGGTGCAACCCAGGTGATTGAACAGATTATTAGAAATCCATTGCTTAACGCGAAGAAACAGGCGCCGATGGTGGGTGACGTGTGACGGAGGGCCCGACACACATCCATCCTCAATCCCAGCTTTGAGGCGCGCGGGTGCACATAAAACAGGACCTAACAGAACGCTAACCCGGACTTCCGTCGATCAGTGCTCGAATGAGCCTTTCGAGGTGCCCGTGGAACTCGCGCCAGCCCTGTCTGAGGCGATCGAGCCGGCCCCGAGTCTTGGCCGTACCCCTTCATGATTACCGAGTGGAGCTTACGGGGCGCATCGTATCCGGCTGACAGGAGACGCCGTCCGCACCATTGTTAGGCTACCATCGAACCTTTCTGCGACCTTGGCGAGCGACCGCCGTCACGATAGAGGTCAGCTGCGTCGTTGATGTGAGTGGGGCGAGTCCCTGCCGCCTGATCGTCGCCCGCGCTCACGCAGCAGCCGCAGAACCGATACCTTCTCAACTCCGCCTCGCGTCAGTGGCCGCGGAACCACGAGCTTCGCTTGCTGCAAAGGTCTGCTGTAAGAGAGGCGTTACGATTGAATAGTAGCTCTCTCAGGTGCACCATCACGACCCAAGCAATTATGAAGCTCCGACTAGTTCTCGCCGTTCTGGCAGCAAGATCACCTCATTGCTGGTCCGCAAATTCCGCGAAAGGCCTCGGCGGTGGCGTGCATCCGGTCGACGAGATCGCCGAATAATCGCCGTACGAGTGGTCGTAGCGATCCAGCGTGACGGTCGCCGATGCACGGCCGAGCACCTGCTGGACGACCTTGACGGTGCCCGGAACTGGGTGGCAAGCGATGCCGTCGTGTAACCGGGATCGTGCGGCCAGAGGCCGTCTGGCGAGAGGTAGGCGCCCGCAAGTCGCTCCGACGACGAGCCAACGATGGTAGGTAGGAGACTTGCGCATACACCAGTAACAGACAACTGAATTTCGACGTCGAGGGAACAGCCGGGGCAAGCGTGTGGCGACCAATCGATCAGCACGCTCTCCTGATTGGGCAACGCCCTGGGCTACCCGTCGCAAGCATGGGCAGCTGACCTAAGTCGGCGTCTCGAACGTGCTGATGGCAGCCGGTGCGCTCAGGTCGGCGCGGTCAGCACTTCGAGTAGGAGGCGGTGTTGGTCGATGGGGCCCACAGGACGGCCAGGCTGGCATCACCGGCGTCCACATGCCGCAACGCGTCGAGGTAGTACACCCAGGCCAGCGCCTCGACCGCGGTCGAGTAGCCGGCGTTGCAGCTGCCGTACTTGTACTTCCAACCAGGCTGCCCGCTCAAACCGTTGCTGATGTCGGAGAAGCAGCCTCCGCCACCGTTGCTGCAGTAGTTGGCCTGCACCTCGAAGCTGTTCGTGACATCGCCGACCTTCATGGTGGCGTACCCGCTGGTACCGCGCCAGCCACGCACGTCGGCACCGGTGGCATCCTGCATCCACTGCCACTGAGAGGCGTAGTCGGTTTCCACGACGGTCCCGCCGGCGTAGGTGACGGTGATGTAGTACCGACCGCAACCTCCGACACCGCAGTTGACGGCCGAGGCGGGACTCGCCGATGCCGCGACGAACCCGAACGTCACCAGTAACAACGCGGACATGGTCAGACGGGTAAGCCGTCGAGCGATGCTGTTCGACAATGGTTCGGTCCCTCCGGCGCAGGGCTGCGATCAAGTGTGGGCAAGTTACCAGCTAAACGATTCTTTGGTCACTGCCACGAGAGCAGGCCGCTCATCGTGCGGTGTGCGGCCCGGCAGAGCCTCGGCAGGGACGGCACGGCGCCGTCCCTGCCGAGGCTCGTGAGTCGCCAGCCTGAGGCTGCGCCCGGCTACTGCTTCGTGCCCTTGAGGGCCACCGTCTGCGTGGTGAAGCCTTGGCTGCAGAAGACGGCTCCGCAGGCGAAGCTGAACTCGACAGTGGCGACCTTGCCGCCACCGAAGCGGCCGTTCTGGCCGAGGATGTCGATCGACCAGCGATAGGTTCCGTCACAGGGCAACTCCGTGAACCCGGAGCCGGTGATCGCGACTCGCCCGACCTTCTGGCGCAGGTCGGTCTGCAGGTCGACGAAGTCACCGCCGGTGCACGTCACGCTCCCGCTGATGGTGGCGACACCGGTGTGGGAGTTGAAGCTGCCGACGGGGTCGACGGTCACCGACAGGTCCGGCGGCGGCGGCGCGTTGTCGACCGAGATCTGCAAGGTGCCGCCGTTGCCCGACCCAGCGGTGTCGTCGAAGGCCATGATGTACACGGTCTGGCCGGCGGTGACGGACTCGGCCACCGCGCCAGGGCCGCAGTTGTCCAGCACGAGGTTGTCAGGCGTTCCGGTGGCGACGATGACGCCGGCCGAGTAGCTGGACTGGCTGACATCGATGACTACGGCTCCGTCGGCCGGCGCGGTGTAGGAGTACCAGACGCTGGCCTCGGTTGCGGGTGCGCCGCAGTTGGCGTTGAGGCTGGCATCGCCGGCGTCGGTGGTGGCTTGGGTGGTGTCGAGGGTCGCCGTGAAGGGCAGCGCCGAGATCGGCGTTGCCCCGGCAACGGTGTCGTTGGTCGGGACAGCGGCCCAGGCCGTCGACGCCGAGTACAGCAGTCCGGCTGCCGTGACAGCGGCAACCGCAGCGATCGATACCGGTGTGCGCATGTGATCTCCCCCTAGTGGCGGCAGCCGAAAGCACGCCGCCGAAAGCACGCCGGTGTCGGACCGGCCACCGTAAGACTCCTGCCTGCGCACCTGGACAGATCATCGTGATCGCTCCGTGCGCCTCATACCCCTCCCTTCGAACACATAGACGCGCATCCCGGTACAAAGGTTGCGCCCCGATGCCCTTTTTCCCAGCGCTCAGCGAAACGTGGGCCAACGCGGGAAATGACGTCTGCTCTAGCTGTCTGCGCAGGTGCGAGAAAGCTCGCCGCCTGGTGATCGATGCATGCGTCGGCCGCGCCGCGGAGGATGATGACCCGATCGGATCGAAGGGGTGGGGCTGGTGCGGCTCGTGACAGGCGCGCGCGTCGCGGTGATCGGGGCCGGCCCGGGCGGTCTGGTGGCGGCCAAGCACGCGATCGAGGCCGGCTTCGAGGTGAGCGTGTTCGAGGCCAGCGCCGACCTCGGCGGCCAGTGGAACACCACCGCCGCACACAGCGGGATCTGGCCGGGCATGCGGACGAACACCAGCCGGGCGATGACCGCGTTCTCCGATCACCCGGTGCCCCCGACGCACGAGTTGCATCCGTTCGCCGAGCAGATCCAGGACTACCTCCGCACCTATACCGACGCCTTCGCAGTGACCGGGTGCATCCGGTTCGCGACGCCGGTCACCGATCTGCAACTCACCGATCTGCAACCGGCGTGGCGGGTGAACGGCGAGCCGTTCGACGCGGTGATCCTCGCCTCCGGACGGTTCCGCGCTCCGGTGCTGCCGGCCGGCCTGGACGGCTTCACCGGTGAGGTGCTGCACGCCTTCGACTACCCCGGTGCCGACCAGTTTCACGGTCGGCGGGTGCTGGTGTACGGCAACGGCGTGAGCGGGCACGAAATCGCCTCCGATCTCGCGACGGTGACCGGTGTTCTCTCTGCCTACCGCAAACCGCGCTACGTCCTGCAGAAGAACGCGGCCGGGGTCTCCTCGGACTGGCAGTGGTACACCCACATCGGAGCGCTGCGCCGGGCAGTGCTGCCACCACCGAGTTACGGCGCCCTGCTGCGCGAGCGGGTGCTGCGGGTCGCCGGCAATCCCGCCGACTTCGGAGCGCCCGAACCCAACCCCGACTTTCTCCTCGCCGGGCATTCGCTGTGCCAGGACTACCTCAGGCAGGTACAGGAAGGAGCGATCCGGTGCCGGCCGGCCATCCAGTCGGCGGTCGGAGACCGGGTGAGCTTCACCGACGGCAGCAGCGAACACGTCGACGCGATCATCTGCGCGACCGGCTACCGCCTCGACATTCCGTACCTGTCCCGAGAGTTGTGGGCGGTGCTGCAACCCGAACTGCGGCTGCACCACCGAACCCTGCATCCGGACCTGCCGGGCTTCGGCGTCATCGGCCAGTTCGCACTGCAGGGGCCCTACTTTCCCTTGCTGGAACTGCAGGCCCGCTGGATCGTCAACTCGTGGTCCGGTGCCGGACCAGGGCCAGACCCGCGAGCCGCACGCGCCAGTGTCGCCATCGCGCCGCCGCCGATCGACTCGCACAACGTCCTCGCCGTCACCCTTGCCGACGCCGCCGGAGTGGCCCCCGACCTGCGCGCCCGCCCCGACCTGGCCGAGCCGCTGCTGTTCGGGCCGATGCTGCCGGCCCGCTACCGCCTCGACGGGCCAGGCGCCCACCACGACGCAGCGGCGACCTTCTCCGAACAGCTGGCCACGTCGCCACGTGCAGCGGTCGAGCCCGACGACATCGCGGCGCTGCCCGCGGTCGGCCTAGCTGACCTGCTTCCCGCGATCGCACACCGCAACCGCATCGAGCAGTAACCGACCTGCACCGGCCTCACAGCACGATCCGCATGGGCACGCCCTCGGCGTCCCGGGCGCCGTCGCCGAGGGTGCGGTGGCAGCCGTCCGCGATCCGCCTGGCAGTGCTGAGGGCGGCATAGGCGTCGAGCAGGTCGGTGCTCTCGACCTGCCGGCGCGGCCACGAGGCAGCCGTCAATCGCTCGGCGGCGTCGGGGAATTCCGCTACCACCAGCCTGCTGCGCTGCTCACGGCCGAGCGCTGACCGCTTCGGCGCGAGCGGCTCGCCATGCAACAGCTGGAAGCTGAGTTCGGGATGGCACTCGAACAGCCACTGCTCGCTCGCCGGCTCAGCCCGGACGAACCGGTCCAGCTCGGCGATCTTGCGGGTGATGCCGGCAGCCTGGGCGCTCAGACCGCGGGTAGCAGGCTCGGCCAGCCGGCGCTGCGTGACCAGCGCGCGGATCGCCGGGTAATCGCCGGCCGCCGGCAGCAGGTAACGCCCGGGCGGGGCGAACACGCAGGCTGCGCGGGCGCCCAGCATCCGCCTGGCCGCACGGTCACACGCGCGAAGGCCGACCGAGTCGGGCAGCCCGATCGGCATGTCGATCGCGACCGGCGCCGCCTCGCGCAGCCCGGCGATCTCGTCGAGGTCCGCGCACAGCCGCAACCGCGTCGTGCCGTCGGCGAGCAGGCAGGCCACCGCCCAGCCGCCCGGCGCACCGTCGACGCCGACCGCCGAGATCACAGCCCTCAGAACGGCCAGGACGGCAGTTCCGGCAGGTCCGGCCGGGTCGGCCGTCCGATCAGCCAGGCCAGCACCTCATGCTCCGGCAGGTCCGGCACCACCACGTCGGCCGCCGTCGCGTGCAACGCCGGCAGCTCGGTCGCCAGGGTGGCCGTGACGAACTGGGCCGGCCAGTGGGCCGGCGTGTAACCGAGATCGAGGTCCACATGGTGGATCTCCACCTCGCGCCATCGCAGCCTGACCAGGTCCCGTGCCACGACCGGCGTGCGCCACTGCACCGGCACGTCCAGCACGTCGTCGGTCAGCAGCCGCAGGGTGGCCAGCGCCCGGAAGCCGGCGAAGTCGTGGTCGTCCGCCAGCAGGGCCGCCGGCCGGTCGGAACCGTCCTCGATGGCGGCGTTGCGCGCCTCCTGCCCGCCCGGATACATCTCGGCCGGTACCCCGCTGAGCACCCCCAGGGCGAGCCGCCGGATCGCGTCGGCGTTGCGGGCGAGGTGGGTGGCGACGTGCCCGCGGCTCCAGCCGGGCAGCCGCGACGGCTGCCTGGCCGCGTCGTCGGTGAGAGCGGCGAGGCTCTCCCGCAGCCGGTCCTGCGACCGCCCGAGCTGGTGCAGCAGTTCGGCGTGATCAGCCATCATGGTCGTGATCCTAGGCACCCCGCGACGGTGCCCGCCGCCCGTGCCAGCCGCCGGGTTGAGCACTGCTACTCAGTCGCGGTCGAGTACTCGCAACGATCCGCCGGCACGCGCGGGCGGCCAGGCTCGTCGGCATGGCTCTCACCCTCTCCGACCGGAAACCCTCCAGCCGCACCGTTCCCGCACTGCGGCTGTCCGGCACCGCCCGCGTCCTGCTGCAACTGATCGGCGGCCTGACCGCCCTGGCCCTGGTTCGGCTCGGCCACGTCACGCTCGGCCGCCGCCCGGCCGGCCTCACCCTGCTCGGCCGGTTCGGCGGCACGCTGGCCGAACGGGCCGGCCTCGCGGCCGCGATCGGCACCGCGGCGCGCGCCCGGCGCACCGTGCCGGCCTACCGTTCAGCGACCAGCACGGCGAACCCGTGGCGTTCGGCCTTCGAGACCGGCCGGCTCGCGAGCTACCTCGAGGCGCTGCCGGTGCTGGACAAGGCCGGTTACATCGACCGCTATCCGCTACCCCAGCGGTGCCGCGACGGCCGGCTGCCGGCCCAGGGTGTCGAGCTCGACGAGTCCTCCGGCTCGTCCGGCCGGCCCTACCAGTGGCTTCGCTCGCGCACCGAACTCGACCAGATCGAACAGGGCCTGGCCGTCCAGGCGCGGTGCATGCTGCACACCCGCGCCCACCAGCGGGTGGTGGTGCTCAACTGCTTCTCGATGGGCGCCTGGGCCACCGGCTCGTCGGTGACGGCCGCGCTGCGCGGCCTCGGCCTGACCAAGTCCTGCGGCCCCGACGCCGACAAGGCGCTGGCTGCTCTCGAGCTGATCGGCCCGGACGCCTGCTACGTGATCTGCGGCTACCCGCCGTTCCTGGCCACCTTCCTCGACGCCGCCGCCGCGCGCGGCATCGAGCTGCACGGTTACGAGCTGTGGGGCTTCGTCGGAGGCGAGGGCATGACCGAGGCGTTGCGCACCCGGCTCGAACGGGTCTTCTTCCAGGTCCGGTCCGCCTACGGCGCCTCCGATCTGGACATCGGCGTGGCGGGCGAGACGGAGCCGGCCGTGGCACTGCGCCGGGCGGCAGCCGCCGACCCGGATCTCGCCCAGGCGCTGTTCGGCCACACCGGTCGGTTGCCGATGGTCTTCCAGTACGACCCGTCGACCTATCACGTCGAGACGATCGACGGCGAGCTGGTGGTGACCGTCACCCGGCGGCTGCTCTCGCCCCGGGTGCGCTACGCCGTGCACGACGCCGGCGGATCGATCTCCTACCGTGCCGCGCTGGCGATCGCCGAGGCGCACGGCGTGCGGCTGCCCGCCGGCGGTCCCCGGTTGCCGTTCCTGTTCGTGGCCGGCCGGGCCGACTCCACGCTGTCCTACCTGGGGGCCAACCTCTACCCCGAGGATGTCGACGCCGCGCTCGGCACGCTGGCCGACCAGCACCCCGACTACCGGCTGGGCGCCTTCTGCCTGGAGATGGTCGACGCCCCGGACGGCACCAGCACGCCGCGGATCCACGTGGAGGCAGCTGGCTTCGAGGCTGACGTCGCCACGGTGGCCGAACAACTGCGGGCCGGCATCGCCGAGTGGCTGGTCACCCACAACCGGGACTGGGCCGCGGCCGCCGCCGAGGACTCGCGCGCGCTGGCCTTCGAGATCTGCCCGACCGCTGCCGGCACCGGGCCGTTCCAGGCGAACGCCGGCCGCATCAAGCGCCGGTACGTCCTGCACTGACTCCAGCACCCCGACCCCGAACTTCACGCAAAGAAAGGCACTTCCGATGACGCAAGCCACCACGACGACCACCGGACCGGACCTGGCCGCGGCCCTGCCGCCCGCGCACCAGCGGGTGCTCACCGCGGCACTGCGCGCGCCCAGCGCGCACAACGCGCAGCCGTGGCGGATTCGGGTGGCCGCCGGCCGGTACGAGTTGCACTACGACCACCACGACTACCTGCCTGCCGACCCCGAGGACCGGGACGCCTACCTGTGCATGGGCGCGTTCTGCGAAACCCTGGTGCTGGCCGCCGCCGGCGAGGGGCTGGTGGCCGACCTCCACCCGGTGCTGCGGCGCACCGGTGCCGACCTGCACGTCGCCGATGTCGAACTGCACCCGGGCCCGGTCGCCGACCCGCTGGCCGCCGCGGTCGACGGCCGGGCCACCAACCGGTCCCGCTACAGCGACGAGCCACTGCCCGCCGCGCTGACCGATGCCTTGCAGGAACTGCGGTGCGTGCTCGTCCCGACCCGCGACGTCGCCGGCATCGTCCGGCGCGCCTCGGTGCTGTCCTGGCGCGACCGGCGCTTCGTCGGCGACCTCAAGGCCTGGATCTCCGCCGACGCCGGCACCCCGGACGGGATGAGCCGTCGGCAGCTGCGGCTGGCCGGCTACGAATGGCTGGCGCTGCGGGCCGCGTTCGCACTGGGCCGGCTGCCGGCGCCGCTGGCTCTCGCCTTCAGCGGGCGCGACATCCGGCTGCTCGGCGAGGCGCCCGCGGTGGCCGTGCTGTGCGCGGACTCCGACAGTCCGGCCGACCTGGTGGAGGCCGGCCGGCGGTTGCTGCGGGCCTGGACCACGATCTGCGCCCAAGGGTTCGGCTATCACCCGATCTCGATCGCCATCGACCGCCCGGAGACCCGGCCCGAGGTCACCGCGCTGGCCGGCGGTCACGGCACCCCGGTCGCGCTGTTCCGCATCGGCCGTCCCACCGAGCCTGCGGCTGCGAGCAACCGGCTGGCACTGGCCGACGTGCTGCGCGGCTGATCCTGATTGGCCCGCGAATCACGGGCTATTCGGTCATTCCCTGCTCGATCGCCCAGCGGGTCAGCTGCACCTTGTTGTGCAGCTGCAGCTTGCGCAGCGTGTTCTGCACGTGGTTCTGCACCGTCCGGTGCGACAGCACCAGCCGGTCGGCGACCTGCCGGGCGGTCAATCCCTTGGCGACCAACCGGAGCACCTCGGTCTCCCGCTCGGTCAACCGGGTGGGATCGTCGGACGGACCGAGCGCCATCCGCCGGAACTCGCCGAGTACGAGCGCCGCGAGGCCCGGCGAGAACACCGCCTCGCCGGCCGCCGTCCGGCGTACCGCCTCCACCAGCTCCTCGGCCGCCGCGGACTTGACCAGGTAGCCGCGCGCACCGGCCTTGGCGGCGGCGAGCACGTCGGCGTCCTCGCCGGACGAGGAGAGCATCAGCACCCGGATGGACGGATCGGCCCGGACCAGCTCGGCGGTCGCCTCGACCCCGGTGATGCCGGGCAGCTGCAGGTCCATCAGCACCACGTCGGGCCGGGTGGCCGGGGCCAGCCGCAGCGCGGTCTCGCCGTCGGCAACGCAGGCGACCACCTCGAAGCCCGCCTCCGCCAGGTCCCGCTCCACCGCCCGGCGCCAGATCGGATGGTCGTCGACCACCAGCACCCGGGTGCCGGCTGCCTCGTCGCTCATCGCAGGGATCCCTTCGACGCAGTGGCCGGAACGACGATCTCGACCTCGGTCCCCGCGCCGGGCACCGAGCTGATCCGCACCTGGCCGCCGAGTTCGGCGACCCGGCCGCGAATGGACTCGGCCACCCCCACCCGGCCCTCGCCGGCGGCCTCGTCCAGCCGGCCCGGCGCCAGGCCGGTGCCGTCGTCGCGCACCGTCACCGCGACCTGATCGCCGAGGTCCTCCAGGAACACCCAGGCCATCGCGTCAGCGCCGGCGTGCCGTTCGACGTTGCGCAGCGCCTCCGCGACCGCGGCCAGCAGCTCCTCGGCCACCGGCCAGGCCAGCAGCACCGGCACGTCCGGCACCGACACGGTCACCCGCGTCGAACGCAACGCGACCAGGTCGGTGGCGAGCTCGCGCTGCCCGGACGGGGTTAGCGCCGGCGCCCGGCTGGTGATCAGCGCGCGCAACGCCGCCTCCGACGCCGCCGCCTCCCGGGCCAGGTCGGCCCACTCGCCACCGGCCGCGGCGCCGCGCCGGTGCACGAGGGCGAGCACCTGCAGCACCCCGTCGTGGATCGAACGGGTCAGCCGGTCGCGCTCGGCCAGCCGGGCTCGCTCGGCCGCTGCCTCGGCCCGCTCCTGTTCGGCCCGCACCGCCGCGGTCGCCAGGTACCCGACGACGCCACCGACCAGCACGATCAGCACGCCGTTGGCCAGCGTGCGCCCGTCGTAGCCCTCCCGGACGAACACGCTCGCCGCGAACTGCAGCAGCCCGGCCAGCACGCCGGCGGCCCCGCCGAGCAGCAGCCCGACCTCGATCGCCGCACCGGCGCCCCAGATCGAGGTGAGGGTCGGCATGCCACCGTGGTACTGGTCCGGGTGCTGGGCCAGCCGGGACAGCATCGTCAGTGCCGCGCACCCGAGCACGTCGGCCAGCACGAAGCCGAGCCGGTGCGCCCGGCCCGGCCAGGCCAGCAGCACCATCGCCGCGGTTGCCAGCAGCATCGCCGCACCCACCCCGAGCGCCACCGCCGGTTCGGCGTACAGGTCACGCCAGCGCAGGATCAGGTAGCCGCAGAACAGCAGGGCGGCGACCCGGAACACCGCGGCGGCGCGCCACAGCGACAGCAGCACGCCGGACGCGGCCTCGCCTCGGATCGCAGTGGGCACGCGTCGGAAACTACCGTCTGGACGGCGGCTGCCGGGGCAACCGCCGTCCAGGTCGTCAGGCCTTGGCCTGCATGTCCGACCGGGCCGGGTTGCCCTGCTCGGCCGCCTTGGGATCCTTCTCCCCCTGCTTGGCATGCACGCCGGCCTCGATGCTGTCGCCGAGGTCCTTGTCGACGTTGCGCCAGTACTGGAACGCCCGCTCCAGGATGGCCGGGCTGACCCCGTTGAGCAGGTGCCCGACGATGTTGTTCACCAGCCGCTCGCGGGCCGCGTCGTCGAGCACCTGGCGGACCAGCGTGCCGGCCTGGCCCCAGTCGTCGTCGTCCGGACGCAGGGTGTAGGCAGCGCGCACCATGTCCCCGTCGGCGTACCAGTGGCCACCGTCGTCGGTGAGCTCGGGACGTGCCGCCGGGCCGCCGTAGGAGTTCGGTGCATAGATCGGGTCGGTGGCATTGTGCATGCGCATCGCGCCGTCCTTGGAGTAGCTGTGCACCGGCGACTTCGGCGCGTTCACCGGGATCTGGCGGTAGTTCACCCCCAGCCGGGCGCGATGGGCATCGGAGTAGCTGAAGCCGCGGGCCAGCAGCATCTTGTCCGGCGACAGTCCGGTGCCGGCCACCAGGTTGTTCGGCTCGAAGGCCGCCTGCTCGATCTCGGTGTGGTAATCGGTCACGTTGCGGTTCAGGGTGAGCCGGCCGACCTCGTGCAGCGGGTAGTCCCCGTGCGGCCAGACCTTGGTCAGGTCGAACGGGTTGTACCGGTAGGTCTTGGCATCCTCGAACGGCATGATCTGCATGTGCAGGGTCCAGCTGGGATGCTCACCGGCCTCGATGTGCTCGAACAGGTCGCGCTGGTGGTAGTCGGTATCCACCGAGGCCATCTGGTCGCCCTCGTCCTGGGTGAAGAACTCCACGCCCTGGTCGGTCTTGAAGTGGTACTTCACCCAGAACCGCTCACCGTCGCCGTTGATCCACAGGTAGGTGTGGCTGGAGTAGCCGTTCATGTGCCGCCAGGTCCGCGGGATGCCGCGGTCGCCCATCAGCCAGGTGACCTGGTGCGCCGACTCGGGTGAGAGCGTCCAGAAGTCCCACTGCATGTCGTGGTCGCGCAGGTTGTTGGCGACCCGGCGCTTCTGGGAACGGATGAAGTGCTGGAACTTCATCGGGTCCCGAATGAAGAACACCGGCGTGTTGTTGCCGACGATGTCGAGGTTGCCCTCGCTGGTGTAGAACTTCACCGCGAACCCGCGCGGGTCGCGCCAGGTGTCCGGGCTGCCCCGCTCGCCCGCGACCGTCGAGAACCGGATCAGCACCTCGGTGCTGGTGCCGGGTTGGAAGACCGCGGCCCGGGTGTAGGCACTGACATCCTGCGTCACCTCGAAGGTGCCGAACGCGCCACCGCCCTTGGCATGCGGCTGGCGCTCCGGGATGCGCTCCCGGTTGAAGTTGGCCATCTGCTCGATCAGGTAGTGGTCCTGCAGCAGCAAGGGTCCGTCGGGGCCGATCGACAGCGAGTGCTCGTCGCTGGCGACCGGCACTCCGGCGTCGGTAGTGGTCGGTGGGGTCGGGTGTTCGGTCACACCGTGTTCCTTTCCTTCTGGAAAGCGGGCGGGAGCCGGCGAACGGCCTCCGCACCCGCAGGTGGACGCTCCGAGCCTCGGCACGAGCGCACGGCCACCGGACCGGCAATCGCCGGACGGCGGCGTCGGTGATCCGGCCACTTCTCGGCAGCATCCCCGGCAGCCTCACGCTCGCACCAAGACCTGATCGAGTCAAACGTGGGCGGACCCCGTCGGGTGGCCCGGTGCGGATCGAGGTCGGGTCGGCATGCCAGCGTGGCACTATTTACGGCATCCCGAGCTACGATCCGGTCGTGGTCAGCTGGGCCGATTTCACCGGTGGCGCGCCGCGCATCTCGGCGGTCTTCGCCCGCCGGCACGCGGCAACCGGCAACCTGTGCATGCTGGCGACGCTGCGCGCGGACGGTTCGCCCCGGATCAGCCCGATGGAGCCGCGGCTGTTCGAGGAACGGCTGTGGCTGATCGGCATGCCGGACACCACCAAGTTCCGCGATCTGGCGCGCGATCCGCGGTTCTGCCTGCACACCGCCACCGTCGACACCGGAGTCGGCGACGGCGACGCCAAGCTGTGGGGAGTGGTGCGGAACGACCCGGACCCGGACCTGCACCAGCGCTTCGCCCAGGACCTCTTCGACGACACCGGCCTGGACCTGCGCGGCGCCGAGTTCGACCACTTCTACGAGGCGGACCTGACCAGCGCCTCGGCCGTCGAGATCGTCGACGGGCACCTCGACATCACCGTCTGGACGCCGGGCCAGCCGGAACGGGTGATCCGCAAGCACTGACCGGCTGGACGAGGTGACCGGCGCGAGGCTTCGGCGGCCTCGACTGCCGGTCGGATCGCGGGCAGCGGCTGCGGTAGCCGCCGCGCGGCCGGATTCCGGTTCGGTCACCGTGTGCGGTTCAACCGCACGGCCGCGGAGTCGATATGACAGAGTCCGGCGCCTACCCACCGCCACCGTGAAGGACTGCCCCCAGCCATGCAGCCACAGAATTTCGGTCCGCCGCCACCGCAACCCCCGGCGCAGTGGTACCAGGGGTTCCCGCCTGCGCCGGCACAACCACCGGTGCCGGATACCGGCCGCGGCCGAGGACTGGCCATCACCGCCGTGGTGCTGTCCGCGCTCGCGCTGCTCGGCGTGCTGGTGCTGGCCGTCGTGGTGCTGGCCAACCAGGCACCGGCCGAGCAGGACCCCGGGTCCGGTCCGCTCACCGGGCAACTGGCGGCGTCCCCGCATGGTGGCGCGGTTACCGGCGACACGCTGGCCGAGGCGGTCACCGCCCGGATCACCCAGGACGGCGGCGAGGTCTCCCGGATGGACTGTCCCGCCACTGCGAAGGCCGGCCAGGGCATCGTGACGGTCTGCCACGGCGTGATCAGCCAGTCGGACTGGGCGGTCGTCGTGTACTTCGAGGACAAGGACGGCCGGTTCACCCTCGAACCGCTCTGAGAAGGCTTTCCCTCCCGGCGCTGGCGCACCTGGTGCCGGCCGGCCGGTAGCACAGCGGCCCGGTTTCGACTGACCTGTGCCGACCTGACCCGGGCACCGGTGATTCCTTGGCGTCACCTTTGCAGCGGCTCAGCGTTGGTAGGTATCAGCTAAGACAACCGCGGCCGCCCGCACCGCTACCGGCCCCTGTCCGTGGAGGCTCCATGACCAGCTACGTCCGCACCCGGCGGGCACGACTCGCCGCCCGGCTCGGCACCGGCGCGCTCGCCGCCGGCCTCGTCCTCGCCATGACCGCCGGCAACGGGGCATCCGCCGCCCCCGCCGCGGCGCCGGCGGCCGGCGCGGCGGGGAACAACCTGTCGCTGCTCGGCGTCCCGATCGGCTTCTCCGACCTCGACGCCCGGATCGGGCAGGTAGGCCCGACCGCCGCCCAGCAGGACCGGGTCGCGCAACTCGGCGCGGTCGCCCGGTTCACCCGCTACGGCACGGTCGGCTCGCTGATCTCCTACGGGAGCTACCTGGGCACCGGCTACTCCGGCGACGCCGTCGCCGTGGCACGAGCCTGGCTGAAGGACAACGCCTCGCTGTTTCGCATGTCGCCGGCCGAGGTGGCTGCGCTGCCGCTGCTCAACGACCAGCGGACCGCCGGTGGCGCCGGGCACGCCGTGCTGTTCCGCCAGCAGTACGGTTCGCTGCCGGCCGCCCAGGACGGCCTGATCGACGTCAGCGTGACCGGCGACAAGGTCGTCTACGTCTCCTCCTCGGCGACCGGGCCGCAGTCCGCACCGCCCGCCGCCACGCTGTCGGCCACCGCCGCCTGGCTCAAGGCCGCCACCAACGTCGGGCGCAGCCCGGCCGCGACCGGCCTGTCGGTGCCGACCGTTTCCGACGGCTGGAACGTGTTCTCCGCGCCCGGCTTCGCCCAGCAGCAGCGGGCCCGACTGGTCGCAGTCCCCACCCCGGCAGGACAGGCGCGGCCAGCCTGGGAAACCATCGTGCTGGACGTTCAGGGCGGCGCCACCCAGGCCTACACAGTGTTCGTCGACGCGGTCACCGGCGACATCCTGATGCGCTACAACCGGGTGCAGAACAGCACCGGCAGCAACCAGTTCAGCGCCACCTTCACCGAGACCGGCTGCGGACCGGCGGTTCCCGGCGGCACCGTTGACGCCGCCACCAAGCAGATCGTGGTGGCGGCCACCTCGACGGTGCCGGCCAACGACATCCTTCTCAAGCTGGTCTTCAACGGCACCACCGTGGCCTCGAGCAGTGACGCCGGCGTCGGCCAGGAGGAACTGACCTACGCCCCCGCAGGCGGCGTGCCGGCCGGCGACTACTTCGTGCAGGTCTGCCCGTCGGCCGCTCCGGCCGGGCCGTTCGTCGCCCCGCTCACCGCTTCGGGTGCGTTCCTGTCCTCCGACACCGCGGGCCCGGCGGGTGCCGGCCTGCCCTACCCGCCGAAGTGGAAGTACTTCTTCAACGCGCCCCCGCTGGACTACTCCAGCACCGACAACCGCAAGACCGGCTGCTGGGAGACCACCAACCAGACCGGCTGCGACCGCAAGGAGCAGAACCTCGCCTCACGGGCGCCGTGGGACGTCGACCCGCACACCAACCTGCCGACCTTCACCACGTCCGGCAACAACGCGGTGACCGCCGAGTCCTGGCTGTCCCCGCTCACCCCGGGCCCGTTCGGGCAGCGCCCGGTGGCCGCCGACCGCAACTACAGCTTTCCCTGGACCAACACCTGGAACACCTCCAAGTGCAGCCCCACCAGCCTGACCGGAACTGCTCGCAACGACATCGACGCCGCGGTGACCAACCTGTTCTCGGGCCACAACCGGTTCCACGACTTCGCCTACTTCCTCGGTTTCACCGAGGGAAACTACAACGCTCAGCTGAGCAACTACGGCAACGGCGGCGCCGAGAACGACCCTGAGATCGGCAACGTGCAGGCCGGCGCGGTCAGCGGCGGCGCGCCGTCCTACGAGGGCCGGGACAACGCCAACCAGATCGCCCTCAACGACGGCATCTCCCCCATCACCAACCAGTACCTGTTCCAGCCGATCTCCGGCTCCTTCTACGCGGCGTGCTCCGACGGTGACTTCGACACCTCGGTGTTCGGCCACGAGTACACCCACCTGATCTCGAACCGGATGGTGGGCGGCCCGGATGCGGGGCTGTCCGGCCAGCAGGCGGGCTCGATGGGCGAGAGCTGGAGCGACCTGGACGCGCTGGAGTACCTGCACGAGTTCGGTTACACCCCGCAGAACGGTGAGAATCCCTGGGCCGAAGGGCCCTACGTCACCGGTAACAAGCAGCGTGGCATCCGCAACTACGGCCTGAACACCAACCCGTTGAACTACAGCGACATCGGCTACGACATCACCGGCCCGGAGGTGCACGCCGACGGCGAGGTGTGGAACGCCGTCAACTACGACATCCGCCAGGCCTTGGTCGCCAAGTACAACGCGGCCTTCCCCGAGTCCAACGCCGCCCTGCAGTTGCGCTGCGCCCAAGGTGAGCTGCCGGCCGACCAGTGCCCGGGCAACCGGCGCTGGATCCAGCTGGTCTACGACGGCTGGCTGATGCAGCCGTCGGCCGACAGCATGCTCGACGCCCGGGACAGCTACCTGGCCGCCGACCTGATGCGCTTCGGCGGCGCCAACCAGGCAGCACTGTGGACCGCGTTCGCCAAGCGCGGCTTCGGCAAGGACGCCAGCACCGCGGGCACCGATGACACCGATCCCCGTCCCAGCTTCGTGGCGCGGACCGGTTCGCAGGCCGGCACGGTGAAGTTCACCCTGAGCGCGCAGGACAAGGCGGGCGCACCGAAGGTGGCCGGCGCGTCCATCTATGTCGGCCCGTACTCGGCCGGCGTCACCCCGGTGGCCACCTCGGATGCCAACGGCGTGGCCAGCTTCACCGCCGAGCCCGGCAGCTACACCATCACGGTGGTCAAGGCCGGCTTCGGCGTCCAGACCTTCACCCAAACGATGACGGCGGCCAAGACGACGGCCCGCGCGGTCGGCCTGCCGACCAACCTGGCCTCGTCGGCCAACGGCGCCACCATCACCGGCGATGCCACCAGCACCAACCTGACCGGGCTGATCGACGACACCGAGGCGACCACCTGGACCGACGACACCGCGACCCCGGTCAACATCAGCAGGCCGTCGGCGGTGGTGGACCTGGCTGGCACCGGTCCGGTGACGGTCCGCACCGTCCGGGTGAGCGCCTTCACCCAGCAGACCGGCGGCCGGTTCACCGCGTTGCGCCAGTTCGCCATCGCGGCGTGCACGGCCAGCGCGGCCAACCTCAACTGCGCCAGCCCGACCGGCTTCCGGACCATCTACACCAGCCCGGCCAACGCCTTCCCGGCCGGCCAGCCGCGCCCACTCGCGCCTGACCTGCTGGTGCGGACGTTCGACATCCCGGACACGGCGGCGACCCACCTGAAGCTGATCGTGTTGAACAACCAGTGCACCGGCGCGCCGGAGTACCAGGGTGACCAGGACAACGACCCGGTCAACGACAGCGACTGTGTCGCGGGGTCCGACACCACCAACCCGCTGCTCACGCCGCAGGCGCCGACCGTGAAGGCGGCGGAATTCCAGGCCTACACCTCCACGCTGAAGTAGGCCCGTCCCGTCGGGCCAGGGGCGCTGCCGGACCTCCGGCGGCGCCCCTCGACGCGTGCGGACCGAGCCTGTCGCCGAGCACGGATCGGGAGTAGCTTGCGCGGCATGTCCGCGGTTTCCGAACCGGTGTACGAGTCCACGACCACCCCGACGCGGCAGCGGAGCGGTGGTGGCTCGGGACTGTCCGTCGGTCCGGCCACGATCGTGATCGTCGCCGCCGACCTCGTGCTGGTGGGGCTCTGCATGACGGCTTTCACCCTCGGCCCGGCCGGAGCCGCCGCCACTCTGCTCGCCCTCGGCGGGTGGGCTGGTCTGGCCGCCCTGCTCAGCGGATTCGTCGCGGCGGTCATCTGGAGATGGCGGCGGCGCCCGGACGATTCGGGCGGCGGGAACGGCGGCGGCCCACCGGACCCCGGTGGTTGGTGGTGGATCGTCACCGTCCTGCTGCTGACCGCGATCGGCATCGTGGTCGGCTTCGCGGTGGCGTACTGGTACTACTACCCGGCGATTCCCGGCGCGCACAGCTATCCGGGCCGGTTGGACGCCCTGCACGCGGTACACGGCAGCCTGAGCACGCTGGCCACCCTCGGCGAGGGTGTCGATCCGTGCCCGTTGGCCTCGTGTCTGAAGCCGACTGGCCTGCTGGTCACCGAGATGATCCAGGCGGTGGTCGGGCTGGTCTTTCTCAGCGGAGCGGTCAGCCTGGCGCTGGCCGCGGTGGCCGACCGGATGCGGTAACCGCCGTTCATGACGAGGGGCCGCTGCCGGTTTCCCGGCAGCGGCCCTCGTCTGTTACTCGATCAGACCGGGATCAGCGGTCAGTGGGTGGCTATCCCCACACTTGCGGTCCGCAGCTCCTGATCGTTGGCGATCTTGGCGTTGGTCGCGCTGGCGGTGCACAACTTCGGAGCATTGCCCACCGTCGCGGTGCCTGGGCACACGAACAGCTCGGGCGTCCGGGTGTCCATCCACAACGGGAAGGCGTTCGCCGGTGCTGCCAGGCCGGTGTAGTCACCGAAGAACACGCCGCCGAACTGGGTAGGCGGCGGCATCGAGGACGAGGTGGCCCGCTTGACCCCGTAGTGCGTCAGGTCCTTGCTGCCCGACACGCTCACGTCGGAGTACCCGGTGATCTCGTCGTTGCCGTACTGCCGGTCGTAGTACGAGCTGGCGAGCTTGCCGGTCGGGGTGAAGTCGACCCACTGCCACCACTGGTCGGTGGTCGCCTGGTGCCGGTCGGTCGTCACCGTCTGCAACGCGCGCGGGTCGGTGGTGGTGCCGGTGAAGCTGCCGCCCTTGTTGGTGGACACGCTGATCAGGATGTCGTTGTTGCAGGCCCCGACGGTCTTGACACCGGTGTAGAGGTTCAGCCCGAAGTCCGAGAACCCGGTCGGCACGCAGCCGTTCGCCTCGTTGGAGTGCTTGTTGATGTAGGAGCCGAAGGTGACGACGACCTTGTTCGGGTTGGTCGGGTCGACCGCGCCGGACGGGTAATTGGTCGCCCGGAAGACGGAGTTGTTGGTGGCACCCTTCTCCGGCACGCAGGCCCGGCCGGGGTCCTGGCCGTTCTGGTAGGCGGCGCAGTCGGGCAGGTCGTAGTAGTCGCTGACCTTGACCGGAGCCGAGAAGGTGTTGCCGCCGTCGGTCGACTTCGACAGCAGCATCTGGTTGCGGTTGTCGGCCGGTGTCGCGGTCGGCGCCACGCCGGCGTCGTTGCCCGCGTCACCGCCACCGTTGTCGTCGCCGTCGTCCTCGCCCGGCAGGCCGGCGCTCACCGAGTTGTTGAAGTTGGCGTAGGCGATGTAGAGGTTGCCGTCCGGACCGGTGAAGGGCGCCGAGAACTGGTTCTCGTTGCAGGTGGAACTCTCACCGGTGGTGGCCACGGTGCCGGCGTCGAAGGTGTTCACGCACAGCGCGCTGTTCCGGCTGACCAGCTTGGGCGAGGAGAAGTGCTCGCCGTAGTCGGCGGAGTAGGCCTCGTAGATGAAGGCCGAACCGTCCGAGGCGAATTCGGTCCAGGAGACGTAGATCCGGTCCTGGTACGGGCTGCCGACGTGGTTGTCGACCGCCATCAGCTGCTTGTCGAGGAACGGCGCCACCCCGGCTGCCTGGACGTCGGCGCTGGCCCGGACGTAGCGGCCCGGGAAGTTCCAGGACGCGCCGCCGTTCTTGGTGGAGCGGTAGACCACCAGCGCGCTGGAGATGTCGGGGTTGTTGGTGGTCGGCTCGCCGCGGTTGAACAGCTGGCAGCTCAGGTAGGCGTTGCCCTTGGTGTCGAAGGCCACCGAGGTGTCACCACCGCCGCCCCAGTACTGCCGGGCGGCGCCGAAGTCCACCACGCCCTCGACCTGGCCGCGGGTGAAGCTGGTCGGCGGGGTGCTGTCCTGCCAGTTGTGGCCGCCGTCGCGGCTGTAGGAGGTGTAGCAGTTGCCGTCACCGGTGCGGTAGTCGTTGTCCGAGGCCACCATGATCCGCGGGTTGCGCGGGTCGTAGGCGATCGAGGTCTCGTTGTTGGCCTGCCCGCGACCGGCGAGGTCCGGGTCGGAGATGTTGAGGCAGTTGGTGTTGACCTTGATGTTCGAGCCGATGTTGGCCGTGCAGCCGTCGTCGCTGCGCGGGAAGTAGGACGGCTTGACCGAGGACCGGCCGGTGAGGGCGCTGCCGTTGTTCTGCAGGGCGAGCGCCGCGCCGCCGGAGAGCAGCCTCTTCTGCATCGGGGTCAGCTTGTTGTAGGTGAATCCGGCGGTGGCTTGGGCTGCGTTGCCGCCCAAGGACAGCGGAACTGCGACGAGCGCCAGGGCGGTCACCGCAGTAGCGGCAAATCCGATGGAACGTCTCACGTGCACCTCCAGGCGCCGGACGCGGCGGTGCGCCCGGCAAGCGGAGCCGAGCGCGGACGCGCTCGGCAGGTTTCGCGCAGGGGCAGGTGGCACTCAGAGCACGGCGCTCGGGGCTGAACGTGGTGCCAATAAGGCATACCTGAGCACATACGCTGAACGGGGACCGAGCCGAACGTACTCTCGAAATCGGCGGCAGGTAAAGATCTATTCGGACAAATCTTTTTTACATGTTCGGCGGCTGCCTCAGCCCAGCAGGCCGACCTGGCGGACCACCTCCGCGGCGCAGCCGTAGGCCAGCGTCACGCCGGCCCCGCCGTGCCCGTAGCAGTGCACCACGGGGCCGTCGGCACACCGTTCGGTCTCCAGCCGAACCGCCGGCCGGACCGGCCGCAGACCGACCCGGTGATCGAGCACCCGGGCCCCGGCCACCTGCGGAACCAGCGCCGCGCACCGGGCCAGCACCGCCTCGGCGGTCGGTGGCCGGACCGCGGTGTCGCCGTCGCCCTCCTCCGCGGTGCCGCCGAGCACCACGGTGTTTCCGCGTGGCACCAGATAGGTCAGGTGCACCGGGTCCGCTTCGTCGAGCAGCCACTCGGACAGCCCGAACTGCTCGACCACGACGATCTGGCCGCGCACCGGGGTCAGCGTCCGGTCCCCGACCAGCTCGCGGGCTCCCAGCCCGGTGCAGTTCACCGCCGCGTCGACGCCGTCCAGGGCGGCGGTCAGGTCGGCCAGCCGGCGGACCGTCCTGCCCACCCCGGCAGCGGCCAGCCGCTCGGCCAGCCACGCCAGGTGGACCGAGGTGTCCACCACCGGCACCGTCAGGCAGTACCCGTCCCGATAGCCCGCGGGCAGTTGCGCTGCGGTGGCCCGGGTCAGGTCCGGCACCGTCTCGCGCCACCACGGGTCGGCGACCGGTTCGGCGAACAGTTCCCGGCCGGCCAGCAGCCGCACCCCGGTGCTTTGCTCGGCCGCCAGCCCGGCCAGTTCGGCGAAGCTGGTGCGCAGCCAGCCGACCACCCGGTCCGACGGGGTGGCCCGGTAGGGGTACCAGAGCGCCGCGGCGACCGAGGAGGTGGTCGCCGCCGCGAACCCGGCCGCGACCACCTCGACCTGGTGGCCGGCCTCGGCCAGTCGCAGCGCACTGGTCAGCCCCACGATGCCCGCGCCCACGACTCGCACCCGCATCGGCTCATCTCACCACGCACATCGCCGCCCCGTGGTTAGATGCGCGCCATGAGTGAGGGACGCTGCGGCGCAAACATCAGCCAGGTTCGCGAGATCGTCGGCGACGAGGGGCAGTGGCTCGACAAGTTTTCCGACAGCTGCTGCCTGGATGCCGGCCACGAGGGTCAGCACGTGTTCGACAGCGCGGAGGACGACGAGCACCTGCGCTACGACGAGGCCACCAAGCAGTTCGGCTCCTACCGGGACGCCCCGGCCGAAGGCGAGCCTGCGGTCCTGAGGTTCGAGTCGGCCGACGCCGGCGAAGCCTCCTAGGGCCTTCCCGGTCGGCCTGCCGGACTCACCGTTCAGCGCTGGACGGACCAGCTCTGAACGGTGATCTGGCGCGCCGGTGGGCTGGGCACGGTGCTCGGGTCGTAGATCAGCACCCGGGCCCGCAGCGACAGCACGCCGGTCGAGGTGGTGCACGATGCCGCCGCCTGGCAGAGGTACACGTCCAGGTAGACCACCGTGCCGCCCGGCCCGAAGCCGGGTGAGTTGTCCGGGATCTCGATCACCGGGCCGCTGTAGGTGATCGAGCCGGTCTCCTTGACCCACAGCGACCGGGAGATCACCCCGAACCGCAGCACCTGGGCGGTGATGTTGTTCAGGGTCAGGTCGATGACGGCCTTGGGCACGTAGGTGGTGCCCTGGATGTAGAAGTTGCCCTTGTAGCTGGCCCCGATCGAGGTGGTCAGCACCGCGCAACCGCCGCCGGTCGAGCCGGTATAGGTCCCGGTCAGGCAGTTCCCACCGGCAATGGTGGCGTCCTCGGCACGGAACGCCGGGACGGTGTAGGTGAGGTCGAGCTGAAGGGCGTCGATCGTCTCGGTGCCGCTGTGCGCCAGCTTCGAGGTGAGAGCCATGGTGGCGCCGGTGAAGCCGAAGGTGTGGATTGCGGTGGCCAATGGCCCGGTGCCGCTGCTGTAGAGGTTGACCGACGCGGTCTGGGTGGCGTTGCCCGACGTCGACGGCAGCGTCGAGCTGATCGCCGCGCCGCCCGCGGTCGGGGTGAGCACCACGGTGCGGGCATCGCCAGTCACGCCGGCGGTGTTCGTGTACACCACCCGCAGCGTGGCCGAGTTGAGTACCGACCCGGCCGGGATCGGGGACGTGGGGGCGAAGCCGCCCACGGTGAACGAGCCCGTTTCACTGGTGGTCGTCGTCTTGACCCAGCTCGCCCCCGCGCCATCGGCGTTGGCCAGGTTCGGGGCGGTCACGCTGGCGCTGGTGAAGAGGACCGGAGCCGGCGGGTTGACCACGTTGGATGGCTTGACGGTGTCGGAGGCCTGGCTCTCCGCGCCGGACTTCACCCCGTAGAAGGCGATCGGCGGCCGGTTGGTGTGGTAGCTGGCGCAGATCTCGGCGTCCGCTGTGCCGGACAGCTGGATCTGGCTGTCGCCGCCGAACAGGAACTGCACCCCGACCGCGGCGTCGTCCTTGATCGGGTTCTGGCAGGCACCAGGAATGCTTGCGGGACTGGCCGGCTTGCTGATCACCGTGCCGGCGCTGTTCACCGGGGTGCCGCCCACCAGCTGGCCGTCCTTGACCGTCCAGACGTCGCCGCCGCTGAGCAGCGGGTTGGACGAGTTGTGGAAGTCGAAGTAGTAGATCCCCGGCGTGAACCACCAGACGCTGCCCTTGCACGGGTTGCTGCCGACGCCGTTCATCAGCGCGTTCAGCGCCGTGGCGTCGTCGTAGTAACCGGGCTGGAAGGTGACCACCTTGCCGGGACAGTTCGCGGCGGTGGCCGCCGGCGCGGTCCGGTAGGTCGGCACCACGCCGCCGGCCTCGGAGGCGTAGTTCGGGTCGGCCACCGTTGCGGCCGAGCAGTTGGCCGCCGGGACGCTGACGATGGTCCCCGAGCAGCCGGTATGGGCGAAGACGTAGGTGTTGGACTGCATGGTGCCGTTGGTCACCCGGATGTTGGAGTCCGACACGATGCCGCCGTGCACCACGAACGGGATGCTGCTGCTGAGCGGCTTGACGTTCAGGCCGTCCTCGGCCGCGTTGGTGCCCAGCGTCAGGATGGCGTTGCCCGGCTTGTTCGCGGTGGTGATCTGGACCAGGCCGCCGGCGGCGCCGGAGTTCGGGTCCGGCGTGCACTTCACCGCCGCCGAGGCGGCCGCGCCGCCGGTGGTACCGGGGTAGAAGTTGTTCAGCAGCAGGGTGTCGCTGCTCGCGGTCGCGCCGAAGCACTTCGGGTAGGTCGCGCTCGTGGTGTCGTTGTTGAACGGCGAGCGGCGCAGCGCGGTGATCGCCGCCTGCGCGGCGCCGTCGCTGGCATAGTTCGAAGCGGCCTGTCCGCGCACCGCGACGGTGACCCGCACGCTGGTGTCGGTGAAGGACAACATCACCCCGACCACCAGTGCCACCACGGTGATCAGGATCAGCGCCAGCACCAAGGTGGCGCCGGTGTCGTCGGCCGGGTCGAGCCGGCGCCGGACGGCCGAGATCATGACTGCCTCCGTTGGCCGGTCAGGACGATCGGGTAGTTGGCCGAGTTCGCGCTCTGCGAATTGCGTACCGCCAGGCTCAGGTTGACCACCAGCGGGGTGGCCGCACCGCTGCCCGAGCACGGCGACGGTGAGCAGGATGCCGACGCCGAGACCAGGTTGTGCACCAGCACCGTGTCGCTGACCACCGTTGCCGAGCCGGCGCAGGACAGCCGATGCAGCTGCTGCTGGCCGGTGGAGTCGGTCTGCACCACGTAGGCCACCCGCCGCAGGGTCGCCGGCGCGGACGGGCCGCTGGGGTAGTCGTCCCAGCCGAACCGGATCACCGCGTTCGGCGTGGTCGCGGTGCCGCACGGGAACAGCCCGCCGGTGGCCGGCGCGTTCTCCTCCACCGACTGGGTCAGCGGATAGGGCGCGGACGGGTCGGAGGAGTACGTGGTGCTGCGCACCCCGATGCTGGTGACGTCGGCGGCCCAGTAGGCGGCGCTGATCTGCGCGTCGTGATTCTCACTCAGCCGGGCGGTGGTCGCGTCGCTGTTGTGCAGATAACTGATCATCACGTTGCCGAGCGGCACCGCGATCACCCCGAGGATCACCACGGCCACCAGCAGCTCGATCAGCGTGAAGCCGCGATCATCCTGCCGGGAAAGGGGAAACTTCAGCATGACGAGCCCAGCCCGCACGGTTTGCGCAGCACCACCACCAGCTCCTCGGTGGCCCGGGTGTCGGTGCTGGCCACCCGGATGGTCAGCTGCTGCAGGCCGACGTCGGTGCACGGGCTGGCGACCCAGGCGGTGCCCGACCAGTACCGCACCGTGACGGCGCTGGCGGCGTAGCCGGTCGGGGCACTGAAGTTGATGCCGCTGACGCCCGGCGCGTAGGACGACGGCGAGGCGCACGCGGTGTAGCCGGTGCCGGCGACGTACTTCTCGACGCTCTCGGCGTAATCGCGCACCGCGGCACCGGCGCTGGACTGCTTGCGGTGGATGTCGGAGGCCAGGATGCTGGTCAGCAGCCCGCCGATCACTGCCACCACCGCGATCGACATGATGGCGAGCCCGATGAGCAACTCCAGCAGCGTCTCGCCGCGCTCGCGATCGACCGCTGACTCACTCCCGTGCTCCGAGGTCATGTCAGACCTTGACCTGGTTGAAGATGCCGTACATCGCCGAGACCAGCGCGATGGCCACGAAACCGACCAGGCCGCCCATCACCAGGATGATCGCCGGCTCGAACAGGCTGGTCAGCTTCTTGATCTTGTAGTCGAGCTCGCCCTCGTAGTAGTGGGCGGTCGCCTCCAGCTGGGCGTCCAGGGTGCCGGTCTGCTCCCCCACCTTCATCATCAGCGAGGCGGTGGACGGGAACAGCCCGGTCCGGGCCAGCGGGCCGGCCAGCCCGTTGCCCTCGAGCATGGCCTCGCTGACGTGTGCCAGCGCTCGCTCGAAGACCAGGTTGTGCAGCGAGTCGGTGGCCACTCGCAGTGCCTCGGGAAGGGTGACGCCGGCGCTCACCATCGAGGACAGGATCCGGCTGAACCGCTCGACCAGCGCGTACTGGATGGTGCTGCCCAGCACCGGCACCGCCAGCACGAACTTGTCCCGGGCATAGCGACCGCCCTCGGTGCGCAAGGCCAGCAGGATGGCCAGCACCACCGCGGCCAGGCCGCCGAGGATCGCCCACCAGTAGCCGGTCAGGAAGTCGGTGACCGCCAGCAGCATCCGGGTCGGCAACGGCAGCTTGGCGTGCAGGCTCTTGAAGAACACCTTGAAGCGGGGCAGCACGAAGCCGGCCAGCACCGCGATGGTGAAGACGGACATGCCGGCGATCGCCGCCGGGTAGATCATCGCCGACTTGACCTTGCGCCGGGCCTCGAGGTCGCGCTCGAGGTAGGTGGCCAGCTGGTCCAGCACGGTGTCCAGCTGCCCGGTCAGCTCCGCTGAGCGCAGGATGCCCCGGTAGAAGGCCGGGAAGATCTTGGGGTGCCGGTCCAGGCAGGTCGAGAGCCGGTCCCCGTCGCGCAGTGACTGCTCGACCTCGGCCATCATCGTGCGCACCGAGCTGTTGCCGGCCTCCGCACCGATGGTGTGCACCGCGTCGATCAGCGGCAGGCCGGCCCGGATGAAGGCACCCAGCTGCCGCGACAGGTGCATCAGCTCGTCGCGCTTGACCCGCGGCGCGGTGAGCTCGGTCTTGAGCAGGCTGGTCTTGGCCTCGACCCGGATGTCGCGGAAGTCCCGCTCGTACAGAGCGAGTTCGACCGCCTCCCGGCTCGCCGCCTTCTCGGTGCCGCGGGCCTGCTCGCCGGACGGCCTGACAGCCGTGTAGCTGAAGTTGGGCATGGGCTCAGACCCCCATCACGTACACGGACCGCATGATCTCGGAGAGGTTGGTGACGCCCTGGTGCACCAAAGTGACTGCCTGCTCGAGCAGGGTGCTCATCCCCTCGGCGCGGGCCAGCTTGCGCAGCTCGTCGTGCGAGGCACGATCCAGCACCAGCTCGCGGATGCCGTCGGACATCGTCAACATCTCGTACACCCCGATCCGCTCCAGGTAGCCGGTCTGGGCGCAGAAGTTGCAGCCGGCGCCGTGCAGGAACCCGCCGTCGGGCATCTCGCCGCCGATGGCGCGCAGGAAGGCCAGTTCCTCGACACTCGGCTGGTAGGGCTCGCGGCAGTACGGGCAGAGCCGGCGCACCAGCCGCTGGGAGAGCACCGCGGTGACCGAGGAGGCGATCAGGAACGTCTCGATGCCCATGTCGATCAGCCGGTGCAACGCCGAGACCGAGTCGGTGGCGTGTAGCGAGGACAGCACGAAGTGGCCGGTCAGCGCGGACTGCACGGCGATCCGGGCGGTCTCGACGTCACGCACCTCGCCGACCAGGATCACGTCCGGGTCCTGGCGCAGGATCGAGCGCAGGCCGCCTGCGAAGGTGGTGCCCGCCTGCTCGTTGATCTGGATCTGGTTGATCGAGGGGAAGGTGTACTCCACCGGGTCCTCGATGGTCATGATGTTGCGCTCGGGGCTGTTGATCTCGGCCAGCGAGCCGTACAGGGTGGTGGTCTTGCCGCTGCCGGTCGGGCCGGCACAGATCACCATGCCGTACGGCGCGCGCAGGGTCTTGGAGTAGCGCTCGGCCATCGCGGCCGGCATGCCCAGCTGTTCCAACTTGAACAGCGGCCGGCTCTTGTCCAGCAGCCGCAGCACGACCTTCTCACCGCCCACCACCGCGGTGGTCGCGACCCGGATGTCGACGGCCCGGCCCTCGATCTCGATGCTGATCTGGCCGTCCTGGGCGCGCCGCCGCTCGACGATGTTCATGCCGCCGAGGATCTTCACCCGGCTGACGATGGCCGGTCCCATCGAGCCCGGCAGGTCGAGCACGTCGTGCAGCGCGCCGTCGATGCGGAAGCGCACCCGGACCCGGTCGTTCTGCGGCTCGATGTGGATG